>Ga0116227_10010427_pt1 | contig 16245 bp, 14 predicted proteins | sample S1TSphgellanicum_FD_89693 | JGI IMG/M metagenome (GOLD analysis project Ga0116227, IMG submission 89693) | Host-associated microbial communities from peat moss isolated from Minnesota, USA - S1T2_Fb - Sphagnum magellanicum MG | ecosystem: Host-associated > Plants > Peat moss > Unclassified...
CCGCCGTGCTCGGAAATCTCGCGTTGAACGCGCGGATCGTGCTCTGCGGCATGATCGGAGCCTACAACCTCGATGCGCCGCAGGCGGGTCCGCCCTTGGGCCCCCTCGTCGTGGCCCGCGCCACGGTCAAAGGCCTCGTCGTGTTCGATCACGTCGCCCGTTTGCCGGAGCTGCAGCGGGTCGTCGGCGGCTGGATACGCGACGACAAGTTTCGCTACCGCGAGGACATCACCGAGACCCTCGCCGAGGCGCCCGCGGCTTTCTGCCGGCTGATGCGCGGCGAGAACTTCGGCAAAGCGCTGGTCAGGCTATCCTCGCTCGATGAGCGGGAACGCCCGGGGACTCGAGGGGGATTCGGCAGCTCATGACGACGATCGTGGTGCTGTTCAATTTGAAGGCGGGCGTCAGCGTCGCCGAGTACGAGGAGTGGGCGCGGCGCACGGACCTGCCGAACGTCAACGGGCTGCCGTCCGTGCAGAGTTTCCGCGTGTTGCGTTCGGCGGGTCTGCTGAGCGGCGCCGCCGCGCCGTATGAATACGTCGAGCTGATCGAGCTCGTCTCCCTCGAGGGCTTCCGCGCAGAGGTCAAGTCCGAACTGATGCAGGGCGTCGCGCGTGAATTTCGCGCCTACGCCGATGCGCCCGTGTTCATCGCCACCGACTCCATCGCGCCGACCGCGCCATGAGCGTCGGCCAGTTTCGCGGCAAGGTGGCACTGTGCACGGGCGCCGGTCGCCGCGCCGGTCTCGGAGCGGCGATCCTGCGGGCCCTCGCGGCCGAGGGCTGCGCCGTGATGTTCACGGATCTGCTCGAAGCGAGCGGGCCGCTCGCCGCCGCGCACATCGGTCACACGGAAGAGATCGAGGGGCTCGCAGCCGAGATACGCGGCGCGGGAGGCAAGGCGGCCTGCATGTCCTTGGACGTGCGCGACGAAGCGCAGGTGGCCGCGGCGATCGCCGCCACGGTGTCGCGCTTCGAGCGCCTGGATTTTCTGATCAATAATGCCGGCGTGGGTTTCCTGATCGAACCGCTGATCGAGACGGCGGAGGAACGCTGGCGGACCGTGCTCGACGTCAATCTCACCGGGGCCTTCCTCTGCACCAAGCATGCCGCCCAGCAGATGATCCGTCAGGGACAGGGCGGGCGCATCGTCAACATTGCGAGCCAGGCGGCCAAGAGCGGACACCTGCACATGGCCGCCTACACGGCCTCGAAACACGGCATGATCGGTCTCACGCGCAGCGCCGCGCTCGAACTCGGCCCGCACGGGATCACGGTCAACGCGATTTGCCCGAACCACGTGACCACGGGCCTGGGCGCCGTGCAGAACGCTTATTTTGCGAGGTTGCGCGGCTTCGCCGGGAGCGACGAATACCTCGCCGACATGCGTGAGCGTATCCCGCTGCGCCGCGTCGGCTCGACCGCCGATACCGCCAAGGCGTGCGCCTTCCTTTGCAGCGACGCGGCCTCCTACGTGACCGGCGAGGCGATGAACGTCAGCGGCGGTGTGGAGATGCATTGATGCCCGGCAAACCGCGGCCTGGCGCCAAGCGCCGCGCCGCCCTCTCGGCGCCTAAAACCGTGCGCTTGCCGCGCATCGCCAAAGGGAGTCGCCCGGAATTCTACGAAGATCCGGCGATCGACCAGCTGTTCGCGATCGTGACCGCATTGACCGGCGAGATCTCGGTGTTGTTCGACCGGGTGGACGCCCTCGAGCGCCTGTTGACGCAAGCGCGGGTCTTGCCTGCGGGCGCCGTGGAAGCCTATGTACCGGATCGGGCGGCCGCGGCGATACGCGGCGAGCGCCGCGACGAATTGCTGCGCCGGGTGTTCGCCGTGTTGGAACTCTACGCGGCGCGCAAGGCGGCAAGCGCTCCGTGAGCCGGCTCGATCCGGCGCGCTACCCGCATCTGCTCGCGCCCTTGGCCCTCGGTGCGCACGCCCTGCGCAACCGCATCGCGCATGCGTCGATCACGACGCGCCTGTCGGCGAACCGTCGCGTCAGCGACGCCTTGATTCAGTACTACGCCAATCGCGCCCGCGGCGGCGCCGGCTTGATCGTCACAGAACCCGTGTCCGCGGCCCGTTTTCAACAGGCGCCGCAGAAGGTGCGCGTCTGGGACGCGAAGAGCGAGCCCGGCCTCGCGCGCTGGGCGGAGGCGGTGGAACGCGAGGATTGCCGTCTGCTCGCGCAGCTCCAGGATCCCGGACGCGGACGGCACGAGCGCGGCCGCAACCCGGAAGCGGTTGGCGCCTCGGCGCTGCCCGATGATCTCAGCTGGACGGTACCGCACGTGCTGTCGATCGGCGACATCGAACGCATGATCGCCGATTTCGCGGCGTCGAGCCGCCGCCTGCAGCGGTGCGGATTCAGCGGCGTAGAGCTCTCCGCCGCTCACGGGCACCTGTTCCATCAGTTCTTGTCGCCGTGGATGAACGTCCGCGAAGACCGGTATGGGGGAGAGTTGTCGGCCCGATGCCGGCTGCTCGCCGAACTCATCGCCGCGATTCGCAGCGCCTGCGGGTCCGGGTTTCTGCTGGGCCTCAAGCTGCCCGGCGACGATGGCATCGAAGCGAGTGTCGATCCGTCCGAAGCCGCGCGCATTGCAGGATTGCTCGCCGCGACGCGGGACATCGATTATCTGTGCTTCGCGCAAGGCGCGCATGCGGCTTCGCTGGATCGGCACATTCCCGACCTGCACGGTCCGCGCGCGCCCTACGTCGCACTCACGCAAGCGCTCAAAGCGGCCGTGCCGGGCGTGCCCGTCATGGCGCTCGGCCTCATCACCGATCCGGCCGAGGCCGACGCCATACTCGCCCGCGGCGCCGCGGATTTGATCGGGCTGGGTCGTCCGCTGATCGCGGATCCTGCGTGGGGCCTGAAATCGAGTCAGGGCCGCGCGGCGGACATCCGGTACTGCGTGTCCTGCAATTCCTGCTGGGCGGCCATCACCGAGCATCGCGCGCTCGGCTGCGACAACAATCCGCGCGTGGGTCGCGCCGATGAGGTCGACTGGTGGCCCGTCCCGGCGCCGCGGCGCAAGCGCATCGTGGTCGTCGGCACTGGCATCGCGGGGCTGGAAGCGGCCTGGATCGCCGCGGCCCGCGGTCACGACGTGATCGCCTTCGGCGCCGGCAGCGAGCTCGGCGGCAAGACGCGCTTGTTGACCGCGTTGCCGGGCGGAGAGGGCTTGAGCAGCATCTACGACTATCAGGCGCTCGCCGGCAAGAAGGCCGGTCTGCGGCTCGAACTCGGTGTGCGTGCGTCGGCAGACGAGGTCCGCGGGCTCGCGCCCGACGGCGTCGTCGTGGCCTGCGGCGCGACGATGACCTGGCCGCGCGAACTCCCGCAGTCCTGGCGCGAGGACGGCGTGGTGCCGGACCTGCGCGCGTGTGTCGCGCAGCTGCGGGGGTTCACGGAGCCGCAGTCCGGCACGGCCGTGCTTTTCGACATGGACGCCACCGAGGGCACGTATGCGTCGGCCCAGTACCTGCGCGGCTTGTTCGATCGCGTGGTGATCGTCACGCCGCGTGATCGGATCGCCGAGGATGTGCCCCTGGTCAACCGGCTCGGCATCATCCGGCGTTTCGCGCAAGCCGGCATCGACGTCATGACGCTCGGCAGGATCGGCGCCGACTCCTGCCTCGAGGACGGCCTGCTGCGCGTGCGCAATGTGTATACCGGCACGCTCCAGGAAATAGCCGATGTGGTGCTGCTCACCTATGCCACGCCGCGCGCGCCCGATCTCGCCGCGATCGAGGCGTTCGCGTCGATCGCGCCGGAGTTTCACGTGATCGGCGATGCCTATGCGCCGGCGTCGACCATGGCGGCGACCGCCCACGGGCATCGCACGGGAAACCTCATCTAAATCTAAAGCACGCGGCTCATTCGCCCGCGGCTCATACGCCCGTGCCGGTCACGGGAGGGGGCGGTGAACGGCGGGGGCGTCAGCGGAGGGGGCGGTGAACGGCGGGGGCGTCAGCGGCGGGGCCGGCTCATCTGACGGCGCCGAAGATGAACCAGCTCGCACCGTTGCCGTGGGCGGGCGCCTCGCGCTCGCCGCGAGCCACGGCTGCGAATTCCGCGTCGCTGACCGTGCCGTGATTCGGAATGCGGACTGCAAAAAATGTCCGCGCCTCGAAGCCCGCGCCGAGGACCTCCTTGCGTAGATCGAGCGCGCGGAACGCGGCGTAATGGGGTTCGTTATTGTAGTACGCGTCCCAGTTCAAATAGAACGAATAGTAAGGCGAGGTCTGCGCATCCGGCGGCAGCTCCATGTGGACCATGATGCCGCCCGGTTTCAAGATCCGGCGCGCTTCCTTGAACACTCGCCGCGTCACGGCGATCGAATGTTCATGCAGGAAGAAACTCGAACAGACGATGTCAAAATGCGCGTCCGGAAAGTCCGTGTGCTCGGCATTCTGTTGGGAATAGTGCACGGCCGCCCCCAGCGACTCCGCGCGGGCATGCGCGTAGCGCAGCAGCGGTGCGCAGACATCGATGCCGTAGGCTTCACAGGACGGAAAGACCTCGAGGTAAGGCAAAAGATTGCCGCCCACGGTACAGCCGAGATCGAGCAGCCGGCGCGGCTCGAAACCCGGGTCGCGGGCCTTGAGATAATGGGCGATGGACTTGGCCACGCCGCCGCCGCGTGCGCGCAACGCGAAGCCGCCCGCGAACACCGCCGTGCCGTGATGATACAAGGCGCCGGCCGCGACGTCGTTGGCTTGGAATTCCGAATGAAACCCCCCCGGCATCAGGTGAATATCGAGCTGCTGCATGTCCCTCGGGATCGCGAGCGTGGGATCGAGACGCAGCGATCCCTTGCGGGGTGCGGCGCGCCTGGCGGTCCGGTCGGCGATCTTGGCGGCCGCCGTCACTAGCTTGGGCAGATCGCGCTCGAGCTGCGGGCGCACCGAGGACCAGGTCATTTCCTGCGCCGTGGTCCGCAGCGCGCTCCAGGCGCGAAAATAGGGGTTCGGCAACATCGCCTGGCGTACTTCGACCGCGGTCCGCGGTGCCCGCTCGCTGCGCGCGACGATGCCGGGTTCGACGTCGCGCTCGTAGACGCCACGCAGGGAAGCGGCCATGTCCACCATGATGTGGCGGCGCAATTGCGAAACGAATTGTTGCCGCGCGCGTTCATCGAGGGTCGGCTGCGTGAGCATGTCGAAGGCGCTGTTGCGGCCCTCGAATCCCCGGTTGGCGTCATCGAGCATGCGGCTGTTCCTCGTTCACGGTTTGTGCACCCGGCCGAGCCACTTCGCTTCGAAGGCGTAGACCTCGTCGAAGCCGTTGATCCGGCCGAAGTACTGGAAATCATACAGCGGAATGTCCGGATTGACGCTGGTGCCGCGCTGCTTGAGATTCTGCAGCATGCGATCGACCGCGGCGTTCGCCGCGAGCGCGGTGCTCGCCGGAAAGATCGCGCCCGCGTAGCCGATGTCGCGCAGCTCGTCGGCGGCGAGGATCGGGGTCTTGCCGCCGTCGGCCATGTTGGCCAGCATGGGTTTGTCGCTGCCGCGGCAGATCACGCGCATCTCCTCCTCGCTGCCGGGTGCCTCGATGAACAGGATGTCCGCGCCCGCCTTGCCGTAGGCCTCGGCGCGTCGCAGCGCCGCAGCGAAGCCTTCCACTGCGATCGCGTCGGTGCGCGCGATCACGAGCATTCCGTCCGGGTCCTGCCGCGCGTCGCAGGCGACCCGGATCTTGTCGACCATGTCCTCGAGCGGGATCACCCGCTTGCCTTCGAGATGACCGCAGCGTTTCGGGAACTCCTGATCCTCGAGTTGGATCGCGGCGATGCCGGCCGCCTCGTAACCGCGGACGGTGTGATGCACGTTGAGCAGGCCGCCGTAACCGGTGTCGGCATCGGCGATCACGGCGGTGTCGCCGACGGTGCGCTTGAGCGTGGTCATGCGCTCGAGCATCTGGGTATAGGTGGCGATACCCGCATCCGGCAATCCGTAGCAGGAGGCGGTCAGCCAATAACCGGAGCCGTAGACGACGTCGAATCCCAGTTCGCGCGCCAGGCGCGCCGCCATCATGTCGTGCAAGCCGGGTGCGAGAAAGAAATCGCCGGCCGCCAGTTTCGCGCGCAACACATTGCTCATGGCGGAAGGTCCTCGTGGCTCATGGCGGAAGGTCCTCGTGAGAGTGTCGGATGACTCGCGCCGTGCGCAAAGCGTCGACGTCCGCATCGGACAGACCCAGCGCGGCGAGGATTGCGGGCGTGTGCTCGCCGATGCGCGCAAGCCGTCCGCCTTGGGTCGGGCGCACGCCGTTCAGCTCGAGCGGGAGGGTCGGCAGGCGGGTATCGACACCGTTCGGCAGCCTCGTGGGCGCGAGCCCACCACCGGCCGCGAGGTGCGGATCGTCGAACAAATCCTCCGGGCGGCTGATCGGCGCGAACGGCAATCCCGCGCGTTCCAGGCGAGCGAGCACATCGGCTTTCGCGCACGCAATCAATCGCTGGCGCACCCCGGGCAGGAACTGCTCGCGCGCCGCCACGCGTTGCCGGTTCGTGCGCAAGCCGGGATCCGCGCCCAGCGCGTCGAAGCCGAACGCGGCGCAAAAGCTCTGCCACTGCGCGTCGGAGACCACGCCGATGAAGACCTGTTCCCGGTCCGCGACTTCGAACACGTCGTAGATCGCCCAGGCTGAGACGCGCACGGGCATCGGTCTGGCGGCCTGTCCGGTGACGGCTGCTTGCGCCATGTGCTGGCCCACGAGGAACACCGCAGTCTCGAACAAGGCGCTGCTGACCTTCTGACCCTCCCCCGTGCGATGACGCTGCTCCAATGCCGCGAGGATGCCGATCACGCCGAACATGCCGCCGGTGACGTCCACGACCGAGGCACCCGCGCGCAGCGGTCGTCCGGGCGGGCCGGTCATGTAGGCGAGGCCGCTCATCATTTGCGCCACCTCATCGAGCGCGGTGCGGTTCGCATAGGGGCCGGCGAGAAATCCCTTGAGCGAACAATAGATCAAGCCCGGATTCGCGACGCGCAAGGCCTCGTAGGAAAGCCCCCAGCGCTCCATGACGGCGGGCCGGAAATTTTCGATCAGCACGTCGCTGCGCGCGGCGAGGCGTCGCGCCAACGCGAGGCCGCGGCGATCTTTGAGGTCGAGGCTGATGCTGCGCTTGTTGCGGTTGTACATGGGGAAATAACCGGCTCCCGAGCCTTGCAACTCTCGCGTGCTGTCCCCGAGCAGCGGCTCGAGCTTGATGACCTCGGCGCCGAGTTCGACGAGGATGGCCCCGGCCACGGGTCCCATGACCATGTGCGAGAACTCGAGCACGCGGATCCCCGCGAGCGGTCGGGGTGCCGGGCTCATGAGGGCCGCTCCCTGCGCTCGGCATGGTGCAGGGGCAGGCCGGCGGGTCTCAAAGATACACCCACGGTCGCTCCTCGCGATCGCGTTGCCGGAACGCGTCGAGGCCGGTGAGTTCGCGCAGCGACAGGTCGATCGCGTCGAGTCCTTCGAGCAGGCGCAAGCGCGCCTCGGGCTCGACCCGGAACGGGATCCCGGTCGGGGCGGTGCCCGAAGGCGCCGGCCCGAACAGTGCCTGCCGCTCGAGATCGATCGTCAGGCGCGGCTCGTTGCTGCCCGTGAGCAGCGCCTGCGCCAGGGCGGCGACCGTGGCGCTCGGCAGGCACAGGGCGAGCATCCCGTTGTTGAGGCAGTTGTCCTCGAAGATCGGGGCGAAACTCGGTGCGACGATCGCGCGAAAGCCTTGATCGGCGAGTGCCCAGACCGCGTGTTCGCGGCTCGATCCACAGCCGAAATTCTCGCCGGCCACCAAGATCGCCGCGGCCGCGAAGCGCGTCTGGTTCAGCACGAAATCCGGATTCGGCTCGCGGCCGCCCGGCGCGAGGTAGCGCCAGCCGGCGAACAAGCCGGCACCCAAGCCTTGCTTGGTCACCGATTGGATTTCGCGCGAGGGGATGATGGTATCGGTATCGACATTGTCCCGCAGCATCGGGGCTGCGGTCGCGGTGAGCGTACGGAAGGGCCGCATCAGGCCGCCTCGAGGCTGCGTACGTCCGTGATGAGGCCGCGGATCGCGCTCGCGGCCACGGTCGCGGGACTTGCGATGTGGGTCCGCGTGCCCGGACCCTGCCGGCCCTCGAAATTGCGATTCGTCGAGGAGACGACGCGTTTGCCGAGCCCGAGGTCCTCGCCGCCCGCGTAGAAACACAAAGAGCAGCCGGACTCGCGCCACTCGAAGCCCGCGGCCTTGAAAATCCGATCCAAGCCCTCGGCTTCGGCCTGCCGCTTGACGCGCGAGGAGCCGGGGACGCACAGGGCACGAACGCCGGCGGCGATCTTGCGGCCGCTCAAGACGCGCGCGGCGCTGCGCAGGTCCGAGATACGGGCGTTCGTGCAACTGCCGATGAAGGCTGCGTCGATGCGCAGCGAGGCCAGGCTCTGTCCCTGCTCGAGATCCATATACCGCAAGGCTCGGGTATGCGCTTCGCGCGTCGTGCCGCTCTCTTCGGCCGCGGGGACCGCGCCGGTCACGGCGACGGCGTGCTGCGGACTCGTTCCCCACGTGATCATCGGCGCAAGATCATCGACAGCGATCGTGATCTCCTCATCGAAGGCAGCCGCCTCGTCGGAGGATAGGCTGCGCCACTGCGCGAGCGCGCGATCCCAGTGCGCGCCGCGCGGCGCAAAGTCGCGGCCTTCGAGATAGTTGAACGTGGTGTCATCGGGCGCGATCATCCCGGTCACGGCCGAAAATTCGGTGGCCATATTGCAGAGCGTCAAGCGCGCTTCCATGTCGAGCGCTCGGACCGCGGATCCGGCAAATTCGACGGCCTTGCCACGGCCTCCCGCCGCTCCCCGGCGGCTCAACAAGCGCAGGCTCAAGTCCTTGGCGCCAACCCAGGCGCCGAGCCTACCCTCGAAGCGAACGCGCAGCGTCGGCGGCTTCGTAAGCCGCAGCGTGCCGGTGGCGAGGGCGTGTTCGGCCTCGGTGGAACCGATGCCCCAGGCGAACGCACCGACCGCTCCCTGCGTGCAGGTGTGACTGTCCGGACAGACGATCGTGAGGCCTGGCAACGCGAGCCCGAGTTCGGGCGAGATCACGTGCACGATGCCCTGGTCGGGATCGGTGACGTCGAACAAACGGATGCCGGCCGCATTCGCCGCGGCGCGAGTGCGGGTGATGAACTCCCGGCCCGAAGGGCTCAAGGTGTCGTCGGTCCGGCCCGGCCGGGTATCGACGATGTGATCGATCGTGCAGAAGACCCGCTCCGGTCCCTGCACGTGGCGGCCGCGCTGCTGCAGGCCTTCGAGCGCGATCGCCCCCGTGCGCTCGTGCAGGAAAATCCGGTCGATCGCAATCCAGGCACTGCCGCCGGCCGCAGCGACGATGTGGGTTTGCCATATTTTATCGAACAGGGAACGGGCGCTGGGCTCCGCCTGGCCACCAGCCAGCCGCCCCTGCTGCCCTTGTTCACCCATTGCCGCGATACGCGTCTACCATGCCGCAACGATAGGGTCGGGGGCTCTGGGCCGGCCATGAATAAGGCCCCGGTCGGCCACTCAGTGGCCAGGAGGCGTTGCTTGAGTACAGGCGTTTCGCGGCACTTCGCCACGCTGGGGCAAACCCAGGTGCACTACCGCCGCGCTGGCGTGGGCCCGGCCGTCCTGTTGCTGCATCAATCGCCGTCGTCGTCGGCGGAGCTCGTGCCTCTGATGCAGCAGCTCGCCGGCCGGTTCACCACGATTGCGCCCGACATGCCGGGCTTCGGAGCGTCGGATGCTTGCGCCGGTGTGAGCCTGTCAATCGAGTTTCTCGCCGATCGCGTCGCCGGTTTCATGGACGAACTCGGAATCGGCACCGCGGCGGTCTACGGCTTTCATACCGGCGCGAGCGTCGCCCTGTCCGTGGCGCGCCGTCATCCGCGCAAGCTCACCCTCGCGATTTGCGAGGGACTGCTGTGTCTCGACGAGTCCGAACGTCACGCGTTCCTGTCCCGCTACATCGAAGCGTTCACGCCGCGTTTCGATGGCGGACATCTCGCCTGGCTGTGGACCCGAATCAAGGACCAATCCCTATTCTTTCCTTGGTATGAGCGTACGGCAGCGGCACGCCTCGATGCCGATGCCACGCCCATCGCGGCCTTGGGCGCGCGCGCCGAAGATTGGCTGCGCAGCGGCGCAGGCTATGCAGCCGGCTATGCGGCCGCGTTCAACTACGATCCGCGCGCCGACTGGCCGTTCATCGACCTGCCCGTGATCGCGCAGTGCCAGCGCCACGATCCCCTCGCGGCCCATCTGCCGCGCCTCTCGCCCCTGCCGGCGCAGAGCGAACTGCGCTGTTTCGGGACGTCCGAGGAGCGCTTCGATCTGGTGCAGGCGGCCCTGCTGCGCCACGCCGGTGACCGCCCCGCGCCTCCCGTCCGGGTCACACGCCCGATCCATGGGCGGGTGTGGCAGGACTACGTGGTCTCGCAGGGCCAGGCACTGCGGGTGCTGCGCAGCGACGGGGGCGCGGACCGAGCGATCGTGGTTCAGCATGCGGCACAGAGCTCGGTGCGAGCCTGTCGCGACTGGCTCGCCGCTCTCGGCGAGCGTGGGACCGCCGTTGCGATCGAACTGCCCGGTCACGGCGAGACCGATCGTCCCGCCGGCCTCGACCTCGAGGATCCCGCGTGCTCGGCGGACCTCGTCTCGGGCGCGATCGATGCGCTGGGCCTCGGCGAGTGTGATCTCGTCGGCTGCGGCGCCGGCGCGGCGGTTCAGGTCGAAGTGGCACGCCGCCGGCCGGGGCGCGCACGCTCCATGACCCTCGTGGGTGCGCTCGATCTCACGCAACAGCCGGCGCTGCAAGCGGCGCTGGGCGCAAGCTATACGGCGCCCGCGGTCGACTCGTACGGGGGCTATTTGCTGCGTGCCTGGCACGAGGCCCGGGATCACTCGTTGTTCTTTCCCTGGTACGAGCGCCGGCGTGCGTTCGCGCTCGACGCCGCACCGTGCTTGGCGCCCGCGTGCTTGCAAGACCGTACGCTCGATGTGCTGCTGGCGGGCGAGGCCGGCGTGGCGTTGCGCCGCGCCGAGATCGCCTACCCGCTGCTCGCGCGGCTCGCGGAACTCTCCATCGTACCGCGTCACGCCGCGGCGACCTCTGACCCGCGGCAGGCGCACTCGCGCTCTCTCGCGCGCTCGGCGCGCGCCTTCGTCACGCTGTCGCAAGACCCTGCGCGTTGCGCTCGCGACCTCACGGCCCTGATTCGCTCGGAGCCCACATGAACGGTCCCGCCCCGCGGCGTTACGGTTATGCAGCCGGTCCTTTCGGGCAGGTGCACTATCAGATCTGGGCATCGGGCGACGCCGCGTCCCGGCCGCTCGTCCTGTGTCATCAATCGCCCAGCTCGTCGGAGCAGTTCACGGCGATCTATCCCTTGCTCGCCGCACGCGGTATCACGCCCATCGGCGTGGATACACCGGGATTCGGCATGTCCGCCGTACCCGATCATGCGCCGACGATCGAGGAGTATGCGGACAGCGTCACCGCCGTGCTCGATCACCTCGGCATCTCGAGCGCTCACATCCTCGGTCAGCACACGGGTTCCATGGTCGCGATGGAGGCCACGCTTCGCCATCCGAAGCGCTATCGGAGCCTCGTGCTCAACACGCCGACGCCGTTCAGCGAACAGGAGCGCGCCGAGTGGTCCGCCACTCTCACGGCGCGCCAGAAGGCCTGGCGTCCGAAGCGTGACGGTTCGCATTTGCAGGCCCTGTGGGATCGGCGCTGCGCCGCGTCCGGGTCCGGCTGGTCGAATCTGCCGGCGATGCACCGTGAGGTCGTGCAGATGCTGCGGGCGGGCGAGACGCTCTGGTATGGGCACGCCGCCTCGTTTGCCTATGATCAGCTGAGCCGGCTCGCCGCGATCACGCTGCCCACGCTGATCCTCACGAACACCGGGGATCTCACCTACCCATTCGCGCGGCGTGCCGCCGAGCGCCGCCCCGATTTCGCTTATCGGGAACTCGAGGGCGGCACGCATGACATCGTCGATGAACAGCCGGACGCTTTCACCGCGGCGGTGGTCGCGTTCCTAGCCTAAGGTGCGCCGCGACGGAGGCTAGGGTCTCAAGCCGCGGGCGGCCGATCCTCGAGTTCGCGGTGCATCTGGGTTTCGATGCGCGTCGCAAGATCGCGCAGGATCACGAGTTTCTTCGCGAGGCCCTCGAGGCCGCCGGCGGAGATGCGCATGTAGCGCAGCGTCAAGGCACCGATGAGCGCGCCGCCATGGCGCAAGGGAACCGCGACCGTATCCTCACGTTCCCCGATCGGTTCGAAGGTCGCGTAGTCCTGCTCGCGGATTTTCTCCAGCTGGCGTGCGAACTCCGCTTCGCTGCGCAGCTTGCCGTAGGCCGGCGGTTCGGCCGCGTGCTGGCGCGACAGCACGTCCCGCCGGGTGCCGGCCGCGAGGTTGCTGAGGCACAGCAAGCCCGCTGCCGAATACAGCATCGACGCGTAGCCCCCGGCGCGATAACGGCGGATCACTCGCGACGTGGCATGATCGGTATTGAAGCGCACGATGCAGCGATCCCCCACGGGCGTGACCAGGGCCAGGGGCCAGCCGTGCAGCGCCGTCGATTCCAGCATCAGCGGCTGAGCCGCGGCCAACAAGCGCACGTCGCCGTCGAAGCCGTCGGACAGGCCGCGCACCAACACGGTCAAGCGGTAACGGCGCCCGCGCGGGCCTTGGAACTCGGCGACATAACCCAGCATGTGCAAGGTCTTGAGCACGCGATAGGCGGCGGCGCGTGAGAGGCCGAGTGCATCGGCCAGCTCTCCCGAGGACAATGTCTCGCGCAGATTCAGGAGTCTCAGCGTTTCGATGCCGCTGCGCAGGGTTTGTATGTCGTCGGCTTCTCTGGCGGGCATCGGAGGTATAGTATCAAAAGGCAAAATGATGGTACCGATAGGCATGACCGAGAGGCATCAGAGACGCGTGAGAGAAGCGTGAGAGAGAAGTAAGAGAGGAGTGAGCGACGGGGATGAGCGAGAGTCGAACCTGAGCATGCGGGCGATTTCCGACGATGAGGATACCGTTGTCGCTGCGGCCAAGCCCTCGCGAGAGCGACTGCAGGCGCTCGAGCGTGGTCTCGAGGCGTTGTCCTTTCTGAATCGCTACGGTGCCGGCACCAGCACCCAGGTCGCCAAGGCGCTGCACCTGAAACGTTCGACCGCGCACCGCATCCTCGCGGTGCTCGTCAACCTGGGGCTGCTGCGCCATGACCCGCTCAATCATCAATACATTCTCTGCGGCCGGGTCGGCGAGATGTCGAGCGGCTTTCGCGACGACGATTGGGTCTTGTCCTCTGCGCTCCCGGCCATGAAGGCCTGGACCCGCGAACATCATTGGCCCTTGGTGCTCGCCACGCCGCTCGCGAACAAGCTCGTGGTCCGCGCGTCGACGGATTATGAAAGCCCGATGTCCATCGATCGCTTCCATTGCGGTCAGGTCATCCCGATCCATGGTTCCACCGCCGGATTGCTCTATCTCGCGTACTCGCCCGCGGCGCAGGAGGTCTCTCCGTCGGATGCGCCCGCGCAGCAGAAATCGCCCATGGACGACATTGCGCAGACCCACGAGCCGGAAGACTTGGCGCGGATCCGTTCGGCCGGCTATGTCGCGCGACCGACCGCCTGTTTTACCGGCGGTCGAATCAGCGTGCCCTTGCGCACGACGGCACCCTTCGTCGGTGCGATCACGATGCGCGCCCGCGCCGAGAACATCGAGGTCATGAGTGAATTGCTGAGCTGGGTCGAGTCGCTGCAGCGACTCGCCGCGCAAATTCGCTGCGGCGACGGGGACTCGTAGGGCCCCGCGACAGTGTCGCTAAGCGCCGGCCGGCGGCGGCGCCAGCCCGCGATCGAGCAGGCGCTTCACGCGCGCGGCCGTGGCGAGCAGCCGCAAATCCTCGCCCGACCGGCCGATCAGCTGCAGGCTCAGCGAGGCATCGCCCTCCAGGCGCTGCGTCCAGGCGACGGCCGGCAGGCCCGCCAGATTCGCCGGCGCCACGAACGCCGCCACATTCTGCGCGGGATCCTCGGTCAGACGCGGCGCGCTCTGCGGGCAGGTGGGCGTGAGCACCGCGTGCGCCTCGAGCAAGCTGTGCCGCAACCGCGCGATCGACTCCTCGATGAGCGCGCGGCCGCTCGCAAGCCGCGTCGCCGGCAACGCCGTCGCGCGCGCGAGCAGACGGCCGAGGTCGCCCTCGATATCGTCGAGCGGCCGATAGCCCGGCATGCTGTCGGCGCTGCGCTGCGCGAATTCGTGCGCGACCTCCCAGAACGCCGCGCGCGCGTTCCCGGACCAGTCGATCGGGGGCACGCGGCTGCCGTGGCATTGATTCCAGCGCTCGAGCAAACCGGCGCAGCGTCGATACGCGTGAGCCACGTGCGCCTCCACGCCGATGAGCGCCGCATCGTCGAGCATACCGAGATGAAGCACGCCCTGCCGCGAGCCGCGCATCGATCGGTGCTGCGTCGATCGGTGCTGCGTCCATCGGTGCTGCGTCGATCGGTGCTGCGCAGCCGGGCCGAGCAATGTCTCCATCACCCGGGTGACGTCCGCCAATGAACCGGCCAGCAGGCCGACGCTGTCGAATCGGGGACACAGCGGCGCGACGCCCTCCATCGGCAGTGATCCGTGCGTCGGCTTGAAACCCACGATCCCGCAAAACGCGGCGGGGATGCGCACCGATCCCAAGGTGTCCGTGCCGATGCCGAGCAGGGCATGGCCGGCAGCCACGGCGGCGGCGGAGCCCCCGCTCGAGCCGCCGCTCAAGCGATCCGCGTGGCGCGGATTGTGGCAGCGCCCAAAGCGCGGGTTGCGGCCGCTCGCGCCCAGCGCCGCCTCGTCGAGATGAGTCTTGCCGATGATGATCGCGCCGAGCGCGCCGAGTTGCTCGACGATGGCGGCGCTCGCCGAGGCGGGGCCGCCGCTCGAGCGGCGTCCGCACGAGGTGAGTTCACCCGCGACATCGATATTGTCCTTGAGCGCGACCGGTACGCCGAGCAACGGCGCCCGCGGGCGCGCGTGCAAGGATTCGACGGCGCGCAGGGCGTGCGCGTCGAGAACCCGGGTGTAGATGCGCCCCGCGGGATTGGCGGCATGGGCGCGCTCAACGGCGTGCGCGATCGACTCGGCGATGCCCTGAACGCTGCCCCCGGTGCTGGTGAGAAATTCGGCGATCGAAGTGAAGGAGGTCACGCGCAAGACATATAACAGGTCGGCTGCCGCCAGTCGGCTTGGGTTCGCGGGTGGCCGCGGGGTGCGCCCGCATTTCGGACACCAGCGACGACTGCCGCGTGGCTGCACAGCGTGCCCGTAGACTAGCCCGATGCAGACCGGCAGCGAACCTCAGCGCCACGCCTCGGCGGCGCCCGCCCACTGGAGCGCGGGCGCGCGATTGGCCGTCTCACTCGTCGTGAATGTCGAAGAGGGCGCGGAGATGTCGGTGGCTCGCGGCGATGCCACCATGGAGCCGGTCGACGAACTCGGCATGTTCGCCCGCGAGCCGCTGCGCAACCTGTCGAACGAAAGCAATTACCGCTATGGATTGAACCAGGGCGCCCAGCGCGTGGCGCGATTGCTCGACCGGCATGGCATGCGAGCGACGTGGACCTGCGCTGCTGAAGCCCTCGCGTCATCACCGCACGTTGGGGAGCTGATCGCGGACGGCGAACACGAAGTCTGCGCCCACGGTAACCGCTGGATCACGCAGCTGAAAATGGATGCGGCGACGGAACGGGAATTCATCCTGAACGCGCGCGACTCCATCGAACGCAGCACCGGACGGCGGCCCGCGGGCTGGTTGTCCCGCTACTACACGACCTTGAACACCCGGCGCTTGCTGGTCGAGGCGGGCTACCGCTATCACATGGACGATTTCTCCGACGACGTGCCGTTCTGGGATGCGAGCCATGCGCGGCCCATCCTGGTGATTCCGTATCAGCTCGACACGAACGACATGAAAATGTGGAGTCATCCCGCGTACACGCCCGATCAATGGTTGAAGTACGCCTGCGATACTTTCGACTGGCTGTTGGCCGAATCGCGCGCGCTCGCCGTCACGAGGATCATGTCGGTTGGCGTGCACCTTAGGATCATCGGACGGCCGGGGCGCATCGGCGCCTTCGAAAAATTTCTCGGCTACATCGCGGCAGCCGATGAGGCCTGCGTGTTGACCCGGCTCGAGATCGCCGAGGCC
>Ga0116227_10010429_pt1 | contig 16244 bp, 14 predicted proteins | sample S1TSphgellanicum_FD_89693 | JGI IMG/M metagenome (GOLD analysis project Ga0116227, IMG submission 89693) | Host-associated microbial communities from peat moss isolated from Minnesota, USA - S1T2_Fb - Sphagnum magellanicum MG | ecosystem: Host-associated > Plants > Peat moss > Unclassified...
AAAAAAAAAATAATGATATTTTTTTTTTTTAAACGTTTTTTTTTTACAATTATTTTTTATTCTAAAAATTTAAATGCCATTTTTTAAAAAAAAAAAAAAAAAAAAAAAACACTTCCTATTATTAGTGTTTTTTTTTTTGGGGTGAATATTTTCAATTTTTTTTGGACCTGGAAAAATATGATTTTGACACATAAAAAATAATTTTGTGAAAAAAAAAAGGGCTCTAATTCTCAGTATTTTGAAAAATAAAATCACCAAACTTCTACAATAGGTTCTACTAATGTTCAAGTAGCCAAAATATTTTGAAAAGGTTCAACTTTCATATCTGGTTTATAGCCAAAACTGGCGAAATATCCATATGTATTATTGCTGCCAATTTGGCTACACCACAAAACTGAAAAAAGAAAAGAAAAAAAGAACACCATTGTTTTATAATGGATAGAGACATCCATCCTTACTATCTACAGTAAACCCCCTTTATAATCACATCCATTTTAGTAGTCACATTTTTTTTTGTCACACATTTTTGGGTTAACCATTTGTTTTAGTAAGAAATATCATTATTTAAAATCATTATCACACTTAGTAGCACAAAATATTTGCAATTTTTTTTTTTTTTGTGTGGTAAATATGACTATAATGGGAGAAATCTAGGATAAATATTAGGGTTTTGTCAATTTTAGTTCTCTTTGGCAATGTTAGTGTTGATTTTTTAAAATGATTTATTTCCAATTTATGGAGATTTATTTTCAGAAAAATCATTGAATTTGTGACAATAAAAATTTCACAAAAAAAAAGAAGGGCTATGAGTGAGTGCTTAACTCCTCATTTTTCTATTTACTGAGATTTATTTTTATTTTTAAAAATCTAAGGGATGATGTTCTCAAAATGAACATCACTTAGTGATGACACTCAAGTTCTCATTCAGGCCATGTTTTCATCCTTCTGGACATCCATGCCATCCAATATTCATCCATAAGGCTGCATTCCCGTTGGCTGTGAAATTATTTCAGGCTTCAGCAAATTAATTTACTTTCTAGGTTAAAACAGTGGATTAAACTCAATCGACGTAACAGAGGTAAAATAGTAAATATAACACACAGTAAACAAACCAATGCTGCAGCCGTAAACCCTAAAATGCTTTTGGATCGCAACGCAGTGCAGAGAGCGAGCGAGAGAGGGAGAAGAGGACGAGAGAAGGAGGTGCGCGGGAGTCGAGTTTTTGTCTCTCGCCCCTGCATTTGGGCTGCAATAATCGCAGTCATGGATTCAGGTATCGTGTTCTAAAGGTTCTGCAATTTTTTCAAATTTTTTTTTAGTTGTTTGAGATAATGGAGAAAAAATAAAAGGAAAGAAAGAATGGAGTAAGTATATCGGGTCTAGGTTTTATTACACTGGAGTTTGGGAGAATGGAGGGAGCAGTCTTCCGTGTTAGGTTTGGAGCTTACTTGCTTGGAAAGAACTGGATCTCTGAGAAAGGCAGCGAGATGTGTAGTTGTTCATGTGGATTTTGTGTGAGTCGGGAGGAGGAGACGGAGGTTTCTTCTTTTAGCTTCGGGAACCCTAATTTCTCGATTCAGTGCAATCAGGAACAATCTTTTAGCTGTTTTTGAGATTTGAAGATTTCGAGGGATATGGATCTTGTTTAGATTGATAGTGGTGTGTTGACTGACTGACTGAGACTTGAGTGTTGCTCTTGAAATCCGATTTGCTTATCCATGTGCATGGGAAATTCAAGATGCGGATATGGAGGACTATGGGTTTGAGTATTCCGATGAGGAGCCTGAGGAGCAGGATGTTGACATTGAGAACCAGTACTACAACTCCAAAGGTACTAATATATTCTGCCATTGAGCTGTGTTTTTGGAAGGAGAGACTCTGTGTTAGGAGGGTCTCTCTGTGTGTTTGTGAGGTATAGTGCCAATGCAAATTATGTCAAGAAGTCTCATGCTCTCAAACTATTATAGCATTTGGTGTTTGCTTCTGACTGTAAGTGGATGGAGTAATCAGGATTGGTGGAAGCTGAACCAGAAGGAGCCCTCAAGGGCTTTGCAGAGGTTGTGAGGATGGAAGGTGATAAAGGGGAATGGTGAGCTACTTTCCCTCTGTTGTACTTCTCTTCTTACGGTTAACTATTTTCTTTTTATCTCATGCGGTACACACAGCATTGATTGGTGATGCATAAGGAATGTCATGAGAAGTACACTCTCTGAGTTTGGGAATAGTGGCTTGCTGAAGATCTCCATTATGTATAATGTGGACTGTTTGGCACTGAAAACAGCAAACTCTTCTGCACTTGAGTGTATTCACATTTGGCATCTTTAGCCCAAAGTAACTGGTGTGTGTGTATGCTGGGTGACCAATGTGGTGACAGGGGTTTTAAGGCATTGAAGCAAACAGTGAAACTCCACTATAAGCTGGGGAATTACAAACATATGATGGATGCATATAGGGAGATGCTGACTTACATCAAGTCAGCAGTAACTCGCAACTACAGTGAGAAGTGCATCAACAACATCCTTGATTTTGTTTCAGGCAGTGCTAGTCAAAACCTGGAGCTGTTGCAAGAGTTCTACCAGACTACCTTGAAAGCATTGGAAGAGGCCAAAAATGAGGTTGGTCCTTTCAATCAGATCCACAAGGAATGTAAACTGAATTGACATCTATCTGCTGTTTCAAGAGAAGGACACAAGCATGAGACACTTGAAACCTCACGTTCTGATGATGGACCGGTGGGTGGTACAGAGACTTTGGTTCAAGACAAATTTGAAGCTGTGTAAGTTGTGGTTTGATATGGGGGAGTATGGCCGCATGAACAAGGTAAAGTCAATGTATCCCCACTGTGCATTGCGCTTGCCACTTTATTAACAAACTGTACATGAATCACATGCCCTTCTCATTTGAGGGTCAGCTATTATGTGCACTTGCTGAGGACTAAGTTGGGCTAAGGTGGTTTTTTGGGTGGTTGTTGATCCCTTAGAGCATTATGCAATCAGGATTGTTGTGAGGTAATGTGTCATTGTCTTGAAGTGCTCTGATTGTGCAATTTCCTGTGATCGATAGAAGTGACTCATGATTGGCTGCATACAATTGATTTTTACACATGTCTTTATTATGGTGTCCATGTTCCTCATGCCAGATTTTGAAGGAGCTGCATAAGTCATGTCAAAGGGAAGATGGAACTGATGACCAGAAGAAAGGTACTCAATTGCTGGAAGTCTATGCCATTGAAATACAGATGTACACAGAGACCAAAAACAACAAGAAGCTCAAGGTACCCATCTCCTCTGTAAATGTCTTCTATGTTTTTTTGGTCACATAAAGAGACAGGATTCTTTATTTGTTTGCCATTCTTGCAGTTTTCAATTCTTGTCATTGCAGATCATTAGTAGTGTGTGAGGTGAAAATTTATACACAGGCTCTGCAAATCAGTAATCTGATGGTTGTTATTTCTGAAGGATCAAGCACTATTGCATAAGATTTGTGCTGATAAATGTTGTGCTGATGCAGCAACTCTACCATAAGGCTCTGTCAATAAAGTCAGCAATCCCTCACCCACGCATCATGGGTATTATACATGAGTGTGGAGGCAAGATGCATATGGCTGAGCGCCAGTGGGCTGATGCAGCCACAGACTTCTTTGATGCTTTTAAAAACTATGATGAAGCGGGTACCCATCGGCGGATTCAGTGTCTCAAGTAAGAGTCATGAGCCATTTCTTGCCTCAGTTTCCTTCAAAGAGTTTTTCTTTCCATACTTCCATGCCAGCATTCATGTGTGGACAAGTGGAGGCAATAGCTATTGCAAAGGATGTCCTGTTTCGAGTATGATTGTGATTCACAAGGAACCAAAATATGCCTTTTCTGAACACCTTTGGCAAAGATGAATTTGAATGTACTTTTGAAGTCCTCTTTTTCATCAAAATGCAGGTATTTGGTGCTTGCCAATATGCTGATGGAGTCTGAGGTCAATCCTTTTGATGGGCAGGAGGCCAAACCGTAAGTGCCAATCACACACTAACAGTAAGATGGATACGGTGATTTTTAAAAGGTTGTGTTCAGTGATGATTTTCTTGAGATGAATGTACATCTGTTCAAAATGGGTTAATGTGGGATTGGCAGATATAAAAATGACCCAGAGATCCTAGCAATGACAAATCTGGTGGCTGCTTATCAACGAAATGAGATCCTTGAATTTGAGAAAATCCTCAAGGTATGCTACTCAGTCTTTCTGATGAATTCTGGTTGCATGTGACAGTCATGCAGGTGTTGTAAACTAGTCAATGTTAGCTATTTATTGAACTTGTATCCTGGACATTTTTGCAGAGCAATCGAAGAACAATCATGGATGACATGTTTATTCGGAATTATATTGAGGACTTGCTTAGGAAAATTCGGACACAAGTGCTGTTGAAGCTTATCAAGCCCTACACCCGCATCCGTATCCCATTTATCTCTAAGGCATAATTCTTTCAGCCTTTGACACTTTCCTCAGATTCTTTTGATGTTGTCCTCTGCTATAACTTTGTTGTCATCTGCTCTGCCTTTGAAATAATAAGATGTTTGTGTGCATTGAATGGCAGGAGCTCAACATACCAGAGAAGGATGTGGAACATCTGCTGGTTTCTCTCATACTGGATAACCGAGTACAGGGCCATATCGACCAGGTCAACCAGTTGCTGGAGCTTGGAGACCGGTATGCCTTGCATTCTCTTTCTTTGTTGTATATTTTGCCCTCAGTCTTGGCATGTGATTTTCATCTTCTGCTCGTAATCATGAAATGCCAGCATTCTTCTTTGGGTCACTTTCCCAAGAGTAATTTGCAGTCTCATACCAGCTCTTGTCTGTATGTCCCCCACCAGGTCAAAGGGACTCAAGAAATATACAGCAATTGACACATGGAACACCCAACTCAAGTCTTTGTACCAAACAGTGACCACAAGGATCGGTTGAACTGTTTATGCAGTGGGCTATGTTGATGTTGTGGAAAGATACAGCAGGCTGCATTGCGCAGGCATACCCTCAATCACTACTGAATTATACTATTGGATTACACTAGTCCCTGCTCTCTATCAAGTTACCATGTGTTAGCTCCTGTAGATAAAAGTTGCAATGATGAATCCATATTATTGCTCTCCTTGAAACTGCTTTTTCTTACTCCATCTGACATGTACATTTGAGCTGCAATGAGTTGTGTCCATGCTGACAGCACACCGGAGAATTGCATCATCCACACTAACACGACAGTGGAAATGAAGAGAAGACCTAGGAGGCAATGTGAGAGAATCTGTACGCGGGTTGTGCAGTTCTTTGATTTTGTTAATAACCTCCAGTTCCAATTTATTTTAATTTTAGAAATCAAAGGATTTATGGTTCCGGAATTTTGAAAATTTTCAGAATCACAACCTCCAGTTCTGACTTTTGAAAGAAAAAAATTCAGCGCAACAACAAAACCTATGGTTTTGGCTTTATGAAAATATTCAAAAAACGTGGCTGTATTGATGAAAGAACTGGCAAAGAACCAGCAGTTTAGGGTAGGTTTTCTGACCTGGTTCTTTGTTTATAGAACCCGGTTAAGGGTTAAAAACAGTTCCATGATCTTTGAGAACTGGCATCCAAGAGTCAGAACTGGTTCTTTTGATTGTTTGAGAGCCACAAGTTGAGGGTTTGTATACACAACCCTTACCCATTGGTTGTTTCTTTGGAAAGGGAGAGATTTGCCCAACACTGTTTTGTACCCAAAATTATGTAGGTTTGAAAAGTGGGGAAAAAAAGAAAAAGTCCAGAAATCAAATAAAATCAAAATCAAATGCAATAACTTAATTGCATATTATATTTGATCATTTTATGTGAAGTATTACTCAATGTTGGGTGTTGAAGAAAATGGTTTATTTCTCAAAAGACATTTGAAACCCTTTAAAATCTTGATGTAATAACTTCATGTGTTTCTTAAACTAGGCAACAAAGTTTCAATGGTGATATGGATGGGTTAGGCGCAACATAGAGGTAGGTGCATCTATGGCACTAGCAATAGATAGTGGTGCTTGTTGTAATTGGTAATTATCATCTAAATGACCATGCATGACCCACAATGGCAATGGTCATGGAAGGTGCACAATTAGGAACCTTGGTCTCTTATACATTAAACCCTCTTTCTTTCACCTCATGCACTACCTAAGTAAGTTCCTATTAAGTGGGTAATAAGTATCATAGGTAAGCGCGTAATGAATGTAAGTGGTTATTATGAGTTGGGTAAGGTACTTGGTGGCTACCATGTAGGTAGATGCATGTGGATGATTGGCTATGGGACACCACCGAGCTTGGCTATGGGGCATGAATACAATGAAAAAGTGTTTTCCATCCACATACCATCCACCATCGATCTTGAATGGTGCATTATTGGGTGTTGGCTCACTCTAGCTCACATTTTATGGGAAAAAGGCTACCTACTATGGTAAAGGATTTGCAATGAATTGGCCACACTTCCAACAATCTTCATAACATTTGAGAAAAGTCCAAAGGCTAAATTTTTGAGGAAGTTGCATTGGTATGTCAATCTTCACTTGCATGGTCTTTTTGGTTTTTCACTCCCTTTTTTTTGAGGGGGGGGGGTTCTTTTGAGACATTCTCTTCCCCAATTCAAGTTGCATACCAAAGAATGGAAGTAATAGTAGTCTAATTGTTACCCTCCTTATCAAAAGTTTAAAACAATGTTTTTTTGGTTATGGTTCTCTTTGATTGGCCGATGACCAAAAAAGAAAGTCCCCAATTAGAATTATCTTAGTCTTTCCCTTTGGCCTACTATATAGGTAACAAACAGGCCTTAACATTGAAACTTTCCATACCCTTCCTGGCCCTCCAAACCTCATGACTTATGCCAAATAAAATTTTAGTCCTTCAAAAAATAATGCAAAAATTTTTTTTTTCAAAAAATTCAAAATATATGGTCAGTTTAAAAAATGGCCTTCAAAAACCAAATAATAAAATAATTAAAATTAGCCTAATTTCCCTGGTGTCCACGTGTCACATGACCGTAAAGAGTCACATGCTGGACCTGATGTTGCATTCTTGGATTGGATCAAAAAAAATTCAATATGGAAGGATGTGAAGGATGCTAGAGGAAGAAAAATTCTTCCAAACTAATGAAAAGTTGATGTTGATGAAAACCCATCAATAAAACAAAGCACCCAAAAAAGAGGGAGAGAAAGATACAAGATGAAAGGATTCAAGTCTTGACAATAAGAAAAAATCGTTAACTATGGCGAACTCAAAAAAAACATGAACAAATCAAGTACTCAAACCCTTAGTCAGAAGGATCACATCAAACCCCGCAATCACAAGAAGCATATTAGATAAAAACACAGAAAAAAATACATGAAAAATAACATTTAACCTAAAAAAAACCCTCACCTACAATAACAAAATGCTTGGATTGGAAGGTGATGTTTTATATGAAGATGTTTTTTTAAAGTTACACTTTTGTTGGAATCACATAAAATTACATAAAAATTTATTTGTTTGTTTATGGTGAACATGCTTTTTTTTAAGACCAATTGTGACATTGATTTGATATTGTTTGGTTTGAGTTTAAGTTTTGGAGCTTTTTCACTTGTTTTCTTTATGGATTTAACTCTTCATTTGTTTTTTGAAATTCACCATCCAAATGTAAAAACCGTTGCAATAGTATTCATTTGATTTTGATATTGTTACATCTTACTCGTGTTCAATAAAATGTTTGTATTTTTGTTTGATGAATGTGTGATACATGTCAAACCTGTGATTCCATGAAGATTGTCTCTTATCATTGTGAAAGTCAAAATTTGTTATTGACACTCACTTGGTATGGCCATGTTTTTCAACAAGCCTTCATGGGACATGCACTTTCAATACAAGTCCTTCCAAGTGAAGGGCAAGGGTGCCCTTCAAATTTAAGGCCTAGTAACAAGAGTAAAACTTTGAACAAAGGATATGGGATATAGTGAATCTATTGGAAGCATGGTGGGAACACATTGGGTATTTGCTAAAAATTATATGGAAACATCGAGAACACAAATATTCAAAAATCTTGCCCCTCAATAGAATATTGGGCTAGAGAGAATAACTTGGGAAACACATTGGGAACCATATTTAGGACAACATTACCCAAGAAGCCGTCTCCCCCACAAAAAGAATTAGGCACATGTTGCCTCATTTCATTGGTTGTCAAGAATTTCTATTCTTAATTGTGTTCATCATCATTTTTGGTCTAGGCTAATAATCATCAAGGCATGAATGGTTGGGACACATTAGGTGTGTCATTTCCCATTTGCATTTAGGGGCTGGAGGAATAGCTAAAACCAAATCAATTGTTGATTTCACATGTAGCTTAGTGTAAAACTCATAAGTGTTAACAATCTATCCAATAATTAAGGTTGTTTGTTTGTTTTGTATGTTTTGTTTTTTTTTTCTCATGTTGAGATCTCCCAAACCATGTTGACTTTAGCCATGCTCTTGGTATTGTTGGAACGCCATTGATGAGTAGGGGTGCATCAAAGTGATTTTATAATGTTTTGACTTACGATGATGGAGAAGTTATTGAATGTTGAACATTCCTTTCATTGAATTTAAATCAAAACTCAAAACTACGAGGGAATTTGGGTGCACTCATGATATTATTAGAAAGCACTCATTGCGTAGGATTCAATGAAATTTATTTGAAAATTTTTTAGACCTAAAGGGTGAGAGATATTGAATTCTGAGTGTTTTTTATCATTGAAAATTCAATTCAGTTGCAAAAAATAATTTTGAAAGGAAAATTTAATTGAGTAACTAGTTCACACTTAGCCCAAAACACAAACTACACTAGTTAAACTACATTAGTTGTCATATAAAATGAGAAATAGGAAAAGACTTACAAGTTTCGGAATAGTATATAAGTGAACCATCTTATAAGCCCTATACGTTTGGAATCTTTGAAATTATGATTGCAACTTATTTTGCACTCACCCAATGCTCATTGCTATTAAACAACTTGAGAAAGTTGTTGAGACTTGAAACCCTTGTCAAAACCTGTTGCTCTTTTGCTCTATTATTCAAGCCAATTGTGGGGGGTATCATTTTGGCTCATTGTAAGTGGTCCCCATGGGAGATGCTATGCTATGTAACAACTAACAGCCTTATTGTAAACTCATTTCAACATGGTTTTTTGCACCACATAAGGCTCCCCAATTTGGTTATTATGGTTGTAAGCTCCCTATACTTGAGAGTCCTCTGAAGAAGAGTGATGTTATTGTTGAACTTTCAAGAGATTGTGGAATGAATGAATGAGCTTCCCTTGATCGTTTTGGTCCCTTGGCTTGTTTTGGTTGTTGCCAAGTCTAGTGTAATGGAATCTGTTCTATTGTACAACTGCTGCTGTGGTTACGTCAAGTTACAAAATTTATTTATTCCGATACCTTGCTCTTTCTTCCAATAGGACACACACACAAGCTACACTTGGTACATTTCAGAATTCTCAACCATAGCATCTTGAGCATACCTTCTGTGCCTCATCTAATTCTTCAGCATAGGACTTCATGACTAATGGCCAATATGAGCGAAAAAATTATCCCCTGAACTGATAAAATGCTATTGTAACATTACAACTTTGCACCATGCTTTGCATTTGTCCAAGCTGCCTCAATCTGCATTTTCAGGTTTGCTTCCAAACCAGTTAGCACGACCGATACTTGCTATACATCTTTGTGGTGCTAAGTGTCTTTTACCACCACAAATCCATGTGAAGATCCATGTGCTAAGTATCCCAAATCATTGCAACAGCAAGGACTGCAGCCCCTAAAAGTGCAGCTAAAAATTTGAAGATGGGACGGTTAGCCCAGACATCATGGGGGGGCACATAACCCTTTGCAATAAGGTGGTTCACAGCCACATAAACAAACACTCCTGTTGCAATCCCCATGGATATGGCATAAATCCAATCGGCAGTTGAACCTTCAGTGGTGGAGTCAATTATGATGCCAATAGCTATTCCAATCGGTGTGGAGATAGAAAACAAAAAAGCATATAGAGTACAAGTAAACAAAGGGCGGTTTGGTAGCATGCGGAGAAGTGCAATGCCCATTGCTATTGCTGCAAAGATCTTGTGCAAGGATATGGTCCAAAGTGCCTTCCATGCATCTGCAGCAGTGTCTGCACACTCACCCAACATCCAAAACCATGTGGGTTTCTTCTCATCTGCTTCATTTGATCATGTCAAACAGCAATGTGGATGCAAAAGTATGATAAAGAAAATCTCTGGTTCATTCCAGCATCACATTCCACCCAAGAGCAGGATTCAAATTGATAAACAACCACATGAGCTTTGTTCCACCAGGTATAACAAACTGGAACAAACTATTACCTGACACTCCTATTGCAATCCCTTCGAACACTGAGTGGATACAGAGTGCTAGTATTAGCAAAATTGTGTCCCCAACCGATGTCCCATGAAGGATGACCACCTTCACCTCAGGCACTGCACAGATATAGCAAATGAAACTCTCTCTCAAAACAAAGTGTAGATCACAGAAGGAAAAAGACATTCCCTGCAACGTCTTCCACATCAGGGTTTGGTGACTGAAGAGCTCCTGACATGAAATTCAAGTACTTTGTGAGATATTCATTCTCCTTCCATTTCACTCCACTTTCAAGATCACTATACTGAAGATGCACAACAAGACATCAACCCTAATTAAGTGTAAGAGATGCATATTCTTTGGGGTTTGTTTCTGAGCTGAAATGCGCATCATCTGAGATGCATAGTTGCCTGGCTTGTTTCAGAGCCAGAATACATCATGTGAAGTGCATGAAATAGCTAGTAAGGAATCATGTTTTGGACTCCATTTCATTGTCCTCTGTTTTGGAAATATGGGGAGAAAGAAGAGGGAAACCAAAACATGGTTGGACATTACTATCTCCATCTTTGATTCTTTCCATTGAGGAGGGTGGTGGAGAGAGAACAATTTCAATAGCTGAGAAAATCGTGCCAGATTTTCTTTGTAGACTTCCATTGTCAAGCAGATTGAAGATGTCCAGGCTTCTTCCAACAAGAAGGCCGAGCTTTCAGACTTGAATTCTACGTTGCAGGAACCTTGCACATGCTGGCTGCTACTTCTCTGCTGGAAAAGAAGAAAGAATGCCTGTTTGGTAGTACTCATTTTGGGTTTTCCAAAGAGATCTTGCAATGGTTCTTCATACAGAAAAGATTCTTCTGCCGAATTCTATGTACACGGAGGCAGGGAGATGTGATGGTTTCAGACTTTGTTTTTACCAGAATCATACAGGCCACAAGGAGCAACAGCAGCAGCAGCAGCAGCAGCTTCAGGATCGCCTTTGCCGTTGCTGCTGGCGGATTTGGTAGTCGCCTGCATCCTGCTGCTGTACACGTGCTGAAGTGCAACGTCGCCCGCCATGGTGAGGAAGAAGCCGGCCACGGCCAGCATCTCCGCGAACGCGTAAGGGTTGGTGGTCAAGGACTGGAAAGTGGAGCTGGAATCGCCCAAGAAATGGATCATTGCTGTCCCGAGAAACACCCCGCCTGCAAACTGCGTCCCCAGCACAAGAAACGAATGGTTCCAGCGGAGAAAATACGGCGATAAGCCGCCCGCCATTGTGACAAAGAACACGATGATCAAGCAATACGCTTTGACGAGAATCAGGCTTTTTGCACGAAGAGGATTAGGTGCTGATGATGCTGAGGATTGTGCTGCTGCTGCTGCTGCGACTTGTGCTACTGTATTTTGTTGAAGCACAATCAGCAACACACACATTTCCAGCAGCAGCAGCCGGCAGGATCCCATTCTTCTTCTTGCCATGGAGGATGATGGATGGCCTCCACTTCCAAGTTCCCACAAGCCGCCCCACACACCAAAAGCATGCAGCAAGCAAGCAAATCAAGCTAGTCTTTCTTTCTTCTTCTTTTCTTCTCTTCCCTCTCTCTCTCTCTCTCTCTCTCTCTCTCTCTCTCTCTCTTTACTCACCCATGGATGGCTTCCACTTCAAACCATCAACCCCGCATCACAGCTCCCCAAATATCTATCGACATACCAAATCCCTCAAACAAAACACAAATCCAACACACAACACTCACCCTGATCAAGAACAATCTCAGACATGCACACAACACTCAGCAGCAAAACATCAACCATGAATGCTCAGCTAGCCAGTTGCTGACCACCAAAACGTGTTCGTTTGCTCCAACAAACACAACTCTTGTGCTTGGCTCCACCCAACAAATTAGATCACAGCTAATGTTGAATCTACTCATCACCACCCAACAAACAAAATTGCTCAATCTACAACAGTCAAATTTTGAGCCAACACCAACAACAACACCACCACCACCACCACCCACCAACAGCTGCTAGCCAGTTGCCAACCCAAGAATTGCTTGAACACTACTGGACTTTGCTCACAGCTTCAACAGATCAGAAATTGCTCATCTAAAAACAGATACTTGTGGCATAACAACAACAAAACCAACAATACCATCATCACCACCACCACCACCACCAACAACAACAACAACAACAACAACAAGGGACTAAGCACCCAGAGCAGAAACAAGTGTCGTTTTTTTTCTTGTTAGAAATTGGAGAGTAGACTGGGAGAGTTGGGGGATGGGGGAGGGAGTGGGGGAGCAACATGTTTCTGCATTCAACTCTTATTTATAACAAACAAAACCAACCCCTCCCAAGCCCCCAAAAAAGACAAAAACAATCAACAAACACAAATTGGGAAAGACTCCATCTAGGTACTTTAACTAGGGTATTTTCCCAGCTCACCAATGAAGGATGAATGGTAAGTGCTCAGAAAACAATTTTCTGTTGGGTTCCAGTACTTCCCTAGCTAACCATGATGGTTACCTCAGTTGCTCTTTTTTTTTCTACCTACCTACCTACCTACTAACTAACAACCCACTAGCAGGTTGCTAGTAGGTAGTAAAAACAGCCCTTATCCTATGTGTAAACCATCTATTTATTTAGTACTTACCTATTTTCCTACCTATTTACCTATATATATATGAGACCTATTTCTTACAGAATTGGTTACCAAGGTGAAACCAAAGATTAATTAACTCAGTCGAGGTTCATCCACAACTGAGTAAATAATGGGGCATCCAATGGATGGTGCTCTCTGGTGGGTGCTGGTTCACTGTAAGCCTTTGCCGAAAGACTTTGCAGAACTGGCAGAAGTGAGTAGTTGCTCAAGTGAAACATTTTCATCAAAAAATAACCAAAATCAGACCAAATTTGTACTGCATAATTGTTGTAGTACTCATGTAGTACATTAACTCAGTAAACTTGGAGAAAGCAATTTTTAAAAAGACCAATGTTTTACCCGGGAAAATTATGAAACATAATCTTCTTGTCCAGATGATTATGGAACATAATCTTCTTGTCCGGATGATTATGGATTAGTTAATGGGTGAGAGGCGAGCACCAAGCCAATTTCTGGTAATCTTTGTCCTTGAGCTGATTGATGATCACACATAACCAGCATCCTTTACATCCTTGTAGATCACTTTTCATCCATACACAGAATGGATATGGATCATTTTTCATCCACACGCAGAATGAGATATAAGGTAGCTCAATATTTGGGGGTGTGGATCATGTCCAATCAGGAAAAGACACATCAGCAAGTCAGCTCCTAAAGCTGGTTATGAACTCTCATCCAAAGTGACATGTGGCAGGTTGAAAAGCACCTACAATTACTGAGACTAATGCAACAAAATGCCAACAACCTCATATTGTGAACTCAACATAATCTGCTCAAAAAACCAGCTTCTAAGGTCCTAACCCTCAATTCCTACTAAGTCTTTTAGGCATTCACTTGGATCAGAACATTGGGGACCTCCCTCTCAAGTAGGCTACTGTGATCTTCTGGTATGTTCCCTTTCACCAACAGATGTTACAGTTCAAAGCTCAAATTCCCATCTAACTTGCAAAACCTTACTCATCAAATGGGCATTGGATAGAGCTTGGCTATGGCACCAACAAGCTAACACCCAATACCAGCAGGCAGATTATGATCAATCTTCATGACCCAGAATTCCCTCCCCTGAAAAGAGCTATTATGCTCAGAGCTCCTAATCACTTACGTACTCAACCTCCCCAAAGTCAAACAGCCCATGTATACCAAACATGAACAAGACGAATCATGCTCAAAGATCAATGGTATGACCCGCTAGAGCATGTCATCATCTCCGAATGAATGCCTCTCCTCTTGGCAAGCACAACGAAAATTCCATACCGAGAGGTGATCAAAGTTTTGAACAAAATCAAAATGTGGGCATTCCTCCCATCATCAAAACCACAATGAATTCTAGAAACATTTTCACCTGTTGCCAACCACAACACAACACCTTCCTCAAAGAGAAAACTTTTGTGCTTAGCTTTTCAACCGCCTCATCTCTTATTTTCATCTTCAGCTCCTCTTGCTCCATCATCCAAACATCTGCAACCACACAAGAAACAACAAAACAAGAACCAAGCATATCCCAAAAACTTCATTTCTAAATAATTCGCACCATCATTGTTAGGCATCCACAAATCATATCCAACTCCACTTAATGATAAAAGACAAATTATGGTTCGATTTTAACACTTAGATGCTAACAAGTGAACTCCTTCACATTATAAACTCTAAAGGATAGACAAAAGTCATTTTGAACTACACTACTACCTATGTTATTTAACTTGAACAAAAAAAAAAAAAAAACAACATAAGCATTCACCACATATCAATGTTTTTTCTTCGTTCCAGAAAAATATGACATTTAACTACTATTTCAATCCTTGTGGTGTAAGGTTGGCCACATGTTGGCATGAACTAGACTCCAGTATGCTATAAGATTTTTTTTATATAATATTTTTGCTACAAATTAAGGGGAAAGGGATTTTAATTAGGTCATTAAATATTTTTCAAGATGGCTCTTTCTAGCTACAAGGGTCATATTGTTGTAGGATTCTTGGTTCTTGTCAATTCTCAAAAAACAAAATCTAAAAACCTTATACTAAATCGTGGAGATTCCAAAACACCTTGAAACCACAATAGAACAACAATGTGGCGACAAAAGGTTGTGTTCTAAATAAAAAGTGATATTCATTTGGGATCATGAACTTTACTTACATGAAAAACCAACCAATGATTGCAGCTTGCAATGTTATTAAAAATTTGTTGAGTTGAGATTAAAAAGCTTTAAATATAAGTTCCCACACCATATTGAGGATGTCCTACACACCATTGCTCATATGCTTCTACATACAAAAAATTATGCAAGGTATTATGCACTCATCTTTTACACTACCAAGGACTTGTACCATGGCAATATCAGGCAACTTAAAGTAGTTTGGAAAAGAACATGCAAGCACTCAACATCTTATATATTAAAGTTACATGGTGTCTGTCCGTCTGTCTGTCCGTCCAGGTGCCGATCTTGGTTTCAGGACCTCGACGGACGGACAGGACCAGGTCCTGAAATCGAGGTCCCTAGATGGAAGAGGAGGACGACGACGAATGGCGGCCGCAACAATTTTATCTAGATGTGATCAGCGGAGCTTGCGAGCCTATTGGTGGTGGTCATTTTTGGTGGGGAGTAGGAAGAGGAGGTGAGATGATTGGGATTATGCGTGTGTGTGTTGTTGTCGTTGTTGCAGATATGTGTTGGATATGGCGCGAGTGAGACATATTGTGCCTGATCCATCCGATGACAACTTGCGCCTGGTCATTTTTTCAGACCTGCTCTCTGTTGAGAGAGAGAGAGAGAAAGAGAGAGAGAGATTCTCCAAATTTTGCGAATACCAGTTTCCATAGGTACTGTGGCATCTGATCAGATCCAAGGAGTTTGTGAGTATTTATTTTATGGTGTACAGAGACAGCAAGGGTGATGGTTTTTGTCACGAGCCTGTTTGCATCGGTGGTTTTACCCAGCTGGCTCTTTTGTGACCAGATTTGCAAGGACTTCCAGAAGAGAAACAGCAGGCTTTGAAGAAGGTGGTCATAGCAGATGTTGTACCTTACGACGTGGTCTTGGACTATCCCTACTGGCCTGTGGGTAAGAGCTTTATCAGCAGCTTCTTCTCCACTTCCAGAAAGCACTCTAAACTGTAAAAGCTCTCTAAAACATCTGGTTGTAGGAGGTATTATGTGTGAGAAAATGACTCACATCTTCAAGTGAACAGCAGAAAGACGACCATGAATTTGTGCAGCATCTCTAAGTGTGAG
>Ga0116227_10010430_pt1 | contig 16244 bp, 14 predicted proteins | sample S1TSphgellanicum_FD_89693 | JGI IMG/M metagenome (GOLD analysis project Ga0116227, IMG submission 89693) | Host-associated microbial communities from peat moss isolated from Minnesota, USA - S1T2_Fb - Sphagnum magellanicum MG | ecosystem: Host-associated > Plants > Peat moss > Unclassified...
CCGCCCCCGCCCCCGTCACCCTGAGCCTGTCGAAGGGCGCGCACGACAAGCCCCACCCTCGTCACCCCAACCGCATCCAAGCACCACTCGCAAGATCCCGTGAAAGTACGCCCCTAAAGCGTTCCAATATCGCACCCCGCCTCCAGCAAAGGTTCCGGTCGCCCATAATACGCTTCCGTGAACCCGTCGATAACCGCCGCACTCCGCGGCTCCGCCCGCCGATACCGAAAATCGATAACAATCCAACCTAATCCGCATCGCCCACGCGCCGTCCACCCCGCACGAGGGATGCAAACGCCGCAAGCGCCGCCAACCCCGCCGCAAACCCAAACACGATCGTCAACCCCTCGTGAAACGGCGCCGAGATCGCATGTGGAAAGAACGCCCGTCCCACGACGATCTCCCGATGCGCCGCCGGCAGCGCCGCAAGCGCACCGCTCGGCCCCAGCAACTGCTCGAGCGGGTTCGCCCCGAGAAACGCCGCAAAGAGCGCCGATACGGGCGGCAGTTTACCGATCTCCGCCGCAACGGCATGCGGCACGCCCTGCCCTTCCAACCCATTGGTCAAAGTCGTCGGCAAACTCCGTGCGAGCCCCGCAATCATGAGTGAGAAGAACACCCCGATCGAAAGCGTCGTCCCGGCATTCTGAAACGTCGACCGCATCCCGGACGCAACCCCCCGTTGCATCGCCGGAACGCTGCTCATGATCGCCGACGTGTTGGGCGACCCGAACATCCCGACGCCGACCCCGTTGACGAAGATCAGCGCAGCGAACGCAAAATACGAAAAGTCGATCGGCAACAGCATGAGCCCGATGAAACTCGATCCGAACAGCAGCGCGCCCGTCGTAGCGAAAACACGAGCGCCAAAGCGATCCGAAAGAGCCCCCGACGCCGGACCCGCGAGCAAGAAGCCCGCGCTGAGCGGCAGCATATACACGCCCGCCCAAAGCGGCGTCTCCCCATAGTCGTAACCATGCAGCGGCAGCCAAATCCCCTGTAACCAGATCACGAGCATGAACTGAAGCCCGCCGCGAGCGATCGTCGCGCACAAACTCGCCGCGTTCCCGGCGGCAAACGCGCGTATCCGGAAAAGCGCGAGGTCGAACATCGGCTCCGCCACCCGGCGCTCGATCGCAGCGAAGGCCGCTAACAGCGCGAATCCGCCCACGAACAGCGCCACGATCGCCGGATTCGTCCAGCCCATCACCCGATCCCCATACGGTTGAATCGCCCCCGTGATCGCGATCAGAATCGCACTGAGCCCCAAAGCGAACGTTATATTACCGTACCAATCGATGCGTCCGCCGCGCCGTTCGCCGCTATCGCGCAGTTTGCGATACGCCCACACGGTCCCGAAGATCCCGACGGGCACGTTCACCCAGAACACCGCGCGCCAATCGAGCGTCGCCAGCAATCCACCCGCCACGAGTCCGATAAACTGCCCCGCGAGCCCCGCGACCTGATTGATCCCAAGCGCAAACCCGCGTCGATCGGCCGGAAACGCGTCGGTCAGAATCGCCGCCGAGTTCGCCGTAAGCATCGACCCGCCGAATGCCTGCAGCAGCCGCCAACCGATCAGCCACAACGCCCCCGCGCCCGCAACGAACGGATCGAACGACAAGAGAAGCGACGCCGCCGTGAACACGGCAAACCCCGTATTATAAACGCGCACGCGCCCGAACATATCGCCGAACCGCCCGAGCGTAAGCACGAAACTCGCCTGAACCAGTTGATACCCCATGATCGTCCACAGCAGATAACCGACATTGCCGGCCGCGAGCGGATCGAGATGGATGCCGCGAAAGATCGCCGGCAGCGATATGATGACGATCGAACCGTCGAGCGTCGACATGAACACCGCCATCGTCGTGTTCGAAAGCGCCACCCATTTATATCGGCCGTCATCGCGCGCGGCGATACGCGGCGCACGACGAACGTCGCGATCCCGAATCGGTAACGACATCAAATATTCTCTGCCAGCCGCTCGAGCAGCGGTGCGACCGCCATGAGCGTTCGAAGCTCCGCGCGCGTAAATCCGGTCGACAGCCCGCGCGCGATCTGCTCCGTCATTTCGCTGCGCAAATTCCGCAGCGCCCTCGACCCCGCGTCCGTCAGCGCGATAACGGCACGCCGTCCGTCGTCGGGATCGGGACCGCGCACGATGAGCCCGCGCCCCTCGAGTGCGGCGAGCGTGGCTCCCATCGACTGTGGACTGATCTGCTCGCGCTTCGCGAGTTCCGTCGCCGTCGTCGCCCCGCCCCGTTCGAGCCGCGCCAGCGCCGAAGTCTCCGGCAGCGTAAGCTCCCCCTCCAACCGCGTCTGCCGCAGCCGCCGCTTCAACAGCCCAATACTAACCCGAAGCGCATGCGCAACCTCAACCACACTCGCGTCCCGCACCACATACTAAGCCTAGACTAATAAGTCCAGGCTTTCAAGTCCCCAACCCCCAATCACGCCCTGCCCCCCCACGTCACCCTGAGCCTGTCGAAGGGCGCCCACCCCCGACCCCCACCCCAAACTCCCAAAAGCAAAGGAACCAATGCCGCTAACCCACCTAGACAAAACCCCCGCGCTCGTCATCATCGACCTCCAAAAAGGAATCGTCTCCGTCCCCACGATCCCGACGGTCCACCCCATCGCCGGCATCGTGCAGCAGGCCGCGACCCTCGCAACCGCATTCCGCGCACGCGGCTTCCCGGTGGTCCTGGTAAACGTCGCCGGCCGCGCCCCGGGCCGCACCGACGCCCCGCGCCCCGACGTGACGCCACCCCCGGATTACGCCGACCTGGTCCCCGAACTAAATCCCCAACCCACCGACCATCGAATAACAAAAACGCGATGGGGCGCCTTCCACGGAACCTCACTCGACGCATACCTGCGCGACCTCGGCGTCACCCAAATCGTACTCTCCGGCGTCGCCACCAGCATCGGCGTCGAATCCACCGCACGCGCGGCCTACGACCTCGGCTACAACGTCGTCCTCGCCACCGACGCAATGACCGACCGCAACGCCGCCGCCCACACCAACAGCGTCACCCTCATCTTCCCTCGCCTCGGCGAAACCACCACCACCCCCCAACTCCTCACCAACTTCACGACCTAACAAATCTCCACCACGACGAACGTCACCCGCGTCCCGTCGAAGGGCGCCCGCGACGCCTACCCGTTTAGATCGAGTACCGCTGTCGCCGGCCTTAACGGTCGACCGGTCCAGCGCAGCATAAGGGAGGGCGTTTACGTCAGACTGCGATCGAGCCCGCGCCTCGTACGGCCTCGTGCCGGTCGATGCCTCGTTTCATGAGACGGCGGCCGGATCAACCCCACGCTACCGCACGCGAAGGAAAGTCGTGGCCCGGCCGCGGGGAGGTCCCCGTCAACGGTCTTTGACCGATGTGATCGACGGCAAAAGGCCAGACCCCCAACGTCATAGAAATTCACCCACTGGCCGAAATCTCACGAGAGATTCGTGAAAAAGCTGCTTTCTTAAGAGAGTCGAAATTTCCCCATGACCGTAGTACATGAATGACGCCGGAGTTCGGCCGTATCAGCTCGACGACGCGGTCGTGTTCGAGTTCACCGGCGATCACGATGTCTCGACGATCGGCAAGATCGAACCGATGGTCTACGCGAACGTCGGCGATCGACCCCGCGTCGTTTTCGATCTACGACGCGTCACCTATTTCGATTCGACGATGCTCGCGATGTTCGTACGCGCCCAGAGAACCCTCGGCGACCGTCTCCTCGTCGTCGTCCCCGAAAAACAGTCCTTGCAACGCATATTCGAGATCACCCGCCTCGACCGCGCTCTTACCCTGACGAGTTCGTTGACAACCAAGTCACCCTGAGCCTGTCGAAGGGCGCCCCCCTCCAATCCCCGGCAACCCACCGCAACGTAACCGTCACGACCCCGCGCTCGCTTCCAATCGCCCCCGCGCGATCGCCTCCACGAGATCCCGATGGTCCTCCTCAACGCGATCGGCATACGCCCCGGCAAACGACGTGAGCGCTTCATCGAACACTTCGCCGTGACCGAGATACCCGGCAATATGCGCGGCCTGACCGCTTCGCGCATGCGCGTTCGCGAGCGTCGAACCGCAAAACGCAGCGAACTCCGTTAAGTGCTCCTCGCCCATATCTTCGAGATCGGGCACGCCCTTCATATCGCGCAACTGCCGCACGTAGTAATCGCGACCGTCGCAATGCGTCCACCCTAAGAACATATCGCTAGCGGCCTGCATCGTTCGTTGCCCGGCAACCACGCGTTCCGCATGATTCCGAAACGGACTCGGCCGCAAGAATTTCTCGAGCACCGAGGGGCCTGCCTCTTTGATCTGCAAAATCAGCGGATCGTTGTCGTCCGCCATGAGCAGTGCCGCCGCACAACGAGTGCCGACGCTCCCCACGCCGACGACCTTGACCACCCAATCCACCAGCCGATATCGATCCAAGAGCAATTGGATGTCCGGACTGAGCGATCGCCGGAAATTGGCGAGCACCGTCTCGATCTCGAAAAACGCATCGATCGCGTCCGGGTGATACACGAGCGGCGGTTCGTCGACGAACTTTCTGCGGCCGTCGACCTCGTGCGTCATGTCGTCGAAGGCCTTTTGAATCGTACGACGGCCGATGCCCTCGACATACGTCCGCCGCTTCTTACGGATCGAGCGAGGTCCGGCGGCGTCGAGAATATCTTTCACGTCGATGCGCGAATACCAAACGTCCAACGTCGACATCGATGCGAAGTCGTGCATCCTCCCGCGATACGCTGCGACCGCTTTGCGCACCGATTCTTCTTGCGCAGCCCGCCCGCCGCCGCTATCCCGGTTTGCCAAGACTAGGCTCGCCGCCAACCGCTTGACATCCCACTCCCACGGTCCGCGCAGCGTCTCGTCGAAATCGCGGACGTCGAAGATCGTGTTACGTTCGGGCGTCGCGAATGCGCCAAAGTTCGCGCAGTGTGCGTCGCCGCTAAGCTGCACCTCCATCCCGGAGACCGGCGTAGCGGCCAAGTCCGCGGCCATGATATTGGCCGTGCCGCGGAAGAACGCAAACGGCGACGTCGCCATGCGAAAGTGACGGATCGGGACGAGTGCCGGGATGCGATCCTCGCTCGCCCGCGCGAGCGTCGAGATGAGATCGAAGTGCTCGGGCCGCGGTGGGAGAAGCGAGTGAGCCGAACGCTTCACCGCGCTACGCCGGGCCCGCCCTGCCGCACGCCGGTCGCCCCGCTCGACCGCATCGAGTAGCGGGTCAACCTCTTGAATCAAATCCAAACCAAGCTCGAAATGAGAAACTCCTTCGGAGGCGCGCACCAGCCCCTAGCTTGGCACCGTTTGACGTTACGCCCCGGGGAACAGTTCCCCGTGACCAAACGGTGGAGCTTCACGAAACAGGATTATGAGGCCGCTCGTGCGCGCCGCAACGACTTTCGGGCGCTCTTGCAAGAACGGTACGGATCGAGAGACTTCACATCCCACGAATTGGTATTCGGCGAGCTCGTGGCGAATGCGATCCGCCACGGTGAAGATCCCATCGAAGCAGTGGTCACCTTCAACGCCGATCGGACCGTTCGGCTCGACGTACGAAACGCCGGCAGGTGTCAGGCGGGACCATGCTTCCGTCCCGACCTATCGCGCGTGAATTGGCCGGCGCTGACCGCCACCGGCGGACGCGGACTAGAAATCGTCCGCGCGCTCTCGGACACCTTCGAAATCGACCACCTTCCCTCGCACGTGTGTCGCGTCACCGTCACGATGAAGGTGTGAGCCGCCCGCGCGGCACCGATTACTTGCGCGACTTCTTCGCGGCCGTCTTCCCCCGCGCCGCCGAGCGCTTGCGTTTGTTGGCCGCACTTTGCGGGTGAACGCCCACGTCGCTCGCGGACGTCTCACTCAGTTCGATACCGTAGTGTTCCGCGGCTTTGCGAATGTTCGCGAACGCGAGCTCGCGCTCGGCTTTGGTCACGCCCTCCACTTGGTCGAGCCGGGCGATCGCGTTGCGCACGTGCCGCGCATCGGTCAACGGCTCTTTCCGCTGCTTCGGAAAGGCGTAGACGCTGTCGGGCAGGTCGCTCTGAGCCGTCAAACGGCCGGATTTTTCGTGCGGTTTCCACGTGCTGCGCATGCATAGTTATTACCCGCGACGGCGAAGAAGAAAAACCCCCGCCCCGCCCGATGGTCCTGGAGCACATTCGTGACCGAACTCCACCCGCTCGTCGCCGATTGGTTTGCCCGCCGCTACGGCGACCCAACCGAACCGCAGCTCCAAGGCTGGCCCTTGATCCGCGCCGGCCGCAACGTGCTGATCTGCGCGCCCACGGGCTCCGGAAAAACCCTGGCCGCGTTCACCAACGCCCTCGATGGCCTAATCCGGCGCGCCGCGGCCGGACCGTTGCCCGACCACCCCCTGGTCGTCTACGTTTCGCCTCTCAAAGCCCTGACCAACGACGTTCGCAAGAACCTCGAAGTCCCGCTCGCCGAACTGCTCGACCTTGCGGCGCACGGCGGCCTGCCGCTCGCCCCGATCCGCACCGCCACCCGAACCGGCGACACGACACCCGCCGAACGCGCCCGCATGCTCCGCCGTCCCCCGCACGTGCTCGTCACGACCCCCGAATCGCTCTACATTCTCCTCACCGCAGAACGCTCGCGCGCGCTCTTCGCCGCCGTAGAAACCGTCATCGTCGACGAAATCCACGCCTTAGCGCGCGACAAGCGCGGCTCGCACCTCGCACTGAGCCTCGAACGCCTCGACGACCTCGTCGTGCGCGCAAAAGGCCGCCGCCCGCAACGCATCGGACTCTCGGCGACCGTCAGCCCCATCGAAGACGTCGCGCGATTCCTCGGCCCCGACACCGCGATCGTCGACGTCGGACACCGCCGCGAGATGACGCTCGCGGTCGACGTGCCGAGCGACGAACTCGGTCCGGTCGCGAGCGCCGAGATGTGGGCTGAGATTTACGACCGCGTCGCCGAAGCGATCCGCGCCCATCGCACCACGCTCGTCTTCGTCGGTACGCGGCGCATGAGCGAACGCGTCGCTTTCGCGCTCGCCGGCCGGCTCGGTGAAGGCGCCGTCCTCCCGCACCACGGCAGCCTCGCGCGCGAGATTCGCTTCGACACCGAGAACCGCCTCAAGAGCGGCGACCTGCGCGCGGTCGTGGCGACGGCGTCGCTCGAACTCGGCATCGACATCGGCGCCGTCGATCTCGTCGTGCAGTTGGGAACGCCGCGCTCGATTGCGGTCGCACTGCAGCGCGTGGGACGCTCGGGCCACTGGGTCGGCGCGAAACCCGAAGGCCGCTTCTTCGCGACGACGCGCGACGAGTTGCTCGAATGCGCCGCCCTGGTGCACGCGATCCGCCGCGGCGCGATGGACGCGCTCACGATCCCCGTCGCGCCGCTCGACATCCTCGCGCAGCAACTGGTCGCGGCCTGCGCGAGCGACGATTGGGACGTCGAAGACCTCTTCGCCGCGGTGCGTCGCGCGCATCCGTACCGCAATCTCGCGCGCGCCGATTTCGACGCGGTGCTCGCGATGCAGGCCGACGGCGTGGCGACCTCGCGCGGCCGCAGCGGCACGTACCTCCATCACGATCGCGTCAACGGCCGCGTACGCGGACGCCGCAACGCGCGCATCTCCGCGATCACCTCGGGCGGCGCAATTCCGGAAACGGCAAACTACAACGTCGTCGTCGAACCCGAAGGCAACGTCGTCGGAACGGTCGACGAGGATTTCGCAATCGAGAGCATGGCGGGCGATGTCTTCTTGCTCGGCACCACGTCGTGGCTGATCCGGCGGGTCGAGTCGGGCGTGGTGCGGGTGGAAAACGCGCACGGCGCGCCGCCGTCGATTCCATTTTGGAACGGCGAAGGGCCCGGCCGGACGCTCGAACTCTCGCACGAAGTCGCCGCCGTCCGCGCCGCGATCGACGAGCGCGACGATGCCGCAGCGCTCGCGTGGCTGCGCGCGGAGTGCGGGCTCGACGAAGCCGGAGCCGCGCAGGCCGTCGACTACGTACGCGTCGGAAAGCAGACGCTCGGAACCGTGCCGACCACCACGACCGTCGTCGCCGAACGCTTTTTCGATGAGAGCGGCGGCATGCAATTGGTCCTGCACGCGCCGTTCGGCGCGCGCATCAACCGCGCGTGGGGTCTCGCGCTGCGCAAGAAGTTCTGCCGTTCGTTCAACGTCGAACTGCAGGCCGCGGCGACCGACAACGGCCTCGTGCTCTCCCTCACCGAACAGCACGCGTTTCCACTCGAGATCGTCTTCGAATACGTAAAGTCGGCGAGCGTCGAGACGACGCTCACGCAAGCGCTCTTGGCCGCGCCGATGTTCGGCGCGCGCTGGCGTTGGAACGCGACGCGCGCGCTCGCGCTCTTGCGCACGCGAGCCGGCCACAAGGTTCCGCCGCAAATCCAGCGCATGCGCTCGGACGACCTCTTGGCGGCGTGCTTCCCCGATGCCGCGGCCTGCGCCGAGAACCTCACCGGGCCGATCCGCATTCCCGATCACGTGCTGATCCGCGAAACGATCGCCAACTGTCTGCACGACGCGATGGATCTCGACGGACTGCTCGGCGTGTTGCGCCAGATCGAGAGCGGCGCAATTCGCACCGGGGCGATCGATACCGCGGAACCCTCGGCCTTCTCGCACGAGATCCTCAGCGCGAATCCATACGCGTACCTCGACGACGCGCCGCTCGAAGAGCGCCGCACGCGCGCCGTCACGTTGCGCCGCACCGCGCGGGTCGACGTCGACGTTGACGGTGCGAGCATCCTCGATCCGGCCGCGATCGCCGGCGTCGCCGAAGAGTCGTGGCCGCTCGTCCGCGACGCCGACGAATTACACGACGCGCTGCTGACCCTGACGGTCGTTCCGCCGCTCGCGGCGTGGCGGCCGTGGTGGGAAGAGCTGGTCGCGCAGGGACGTGCGACCGAACTACACGCCGGCGGCACGAGCTTCTGGACGTGCGCCGAGCGCCTCGGCCTCGCGCGGCTCGCATTCCCCGCTTCCCGCGCCGAGCCGTTCATCGCCGAACTTTCGGCCGCGGAACCACTGCCGAATCGACGTGAGGACGCGGTGAGCGAAATCTTGCGCGGCTGGCTCGAATCGACCGGCCCGGTGACGATCGACGAACTCGCGGCGCGCTTCGGCATCGATCCGGCGACGATCGAGGTCGCGCTCGCTCGGCTCGAGACCGAAGGCCAGGTGCTGCGCGGCCGCTTCCGCGGCGCCGCCGTGGAGTGGTGCAACCGCCGCGTGCTCGCGCGCATCCACCGTCGGACGCTCGGTGCGTTGCGACGCGAGATCGAACCGGTCAGCACCGCCGAGTACGGCCGCTTCTTATTCCGTTGGCAACACGTCGCCCCGGCCTCCCGCCTACACGGCATCGACGGCACCCTCCATGTGATCCGGCAGCTCGAAGGCTTCGAGATTCCGGCCGCGGCCTGGGAAGCTACCGTGCTGCCCGCGCGCGTCGCCGGCTACAAACCCGAATACCTCGATCGTCTCTGTTATGCGGGCGACGTGATGTGGGCCCGGCTCTCGCCGCACCCCGCACTCGCCGCGACCGCGCGGCCGCGGCGGATTCGACCGACGAAACTCGCGCCGATCGCGCTCTTCGCCCGCGAGAACGCGGGAGCGCTGATCGTTCATCGCGCATTCGACGACGCCGTCCTCTCACACGCCGCGCGCGACGTGCGCGCGGAGATCGAGCGCCGCGGCGCGCCGTTCTTCGCCGAGATCGTCGCCGGCAGCAAACGGCTTCCGGCGGAAGTCGAGGAGGCGCTGTGGCAACTGGCCGCCGCGGGCGCCGTCACGGCCGACGGTTTCGACGCGCTCCGCGCGCTCATCGACAGCAAACGGCGTCTCGGCAAGAAAGGATTACGTGCCCGCCCGCGTTCCTCGAGCGGTCGATGGACGCTCCTACGCGCGGAGAACGGCGCGATCGACGCCGACGCGTTCGCGCGCCGGCTGCTAGGACGTTGGGGCATCGTGTTCCGCGACGTGATCGCGCGCGAAACGCTCGCTCCGCCGTGGCGCGAGCTGCTCAAAGCGTTGCGCCGGATGGAAGCCCGCGGCGAGATCCGCGGCGGCCGCTTCGTATCCGGTTACGTGGGCGAACAGTTCGCGCTACCCGATGCGATCGACGCCTTACGCGCGTCGCGCCGCAACACCGAGGACGGCGTCGTCCGTGACGTGGCCGCGTACGATCCCCTACACCTGGTCACGACGCTGATGCCCGGCGCACCACCCCAATCCCTGCGCGCGGTATAGGCAAACGCCCAAGTAGCGTACCCCCCCGTCACCCTGAGCCTGTCGAAGGGCGGACGCCGGCAAACTCAATCATCCAAGACCCATCACGCCCCCTCCGACCAGCTCAGGGTAAACCTGACCCGCAAACCGCGACCCTCCTATAAACGCGCGCCCCCGACGCCCTTGACTTTCCTGCTTCGCGAACGACTACGCCATAAAGAGCTTCCCGCCCACGTCTTGCCCGGAGGTTGTCATGAACGTAGAGACCGAGCGACCCTTCCCGCACGGCGTTGCCGAAGCACGCCGCAAGTGCCACCGGTCGTGAGCATCAAAGTTTCCGGCCTGCCGGTAGCCGATCAATCTGCCGCTCAGCCGACGGATTCGCCTTCGGCAGCTGGGCACGCTAAGCAAACCGCGCCTTCCCCAGCAGCGCGGTCGATCGCCCTCCCCGCGATGAAGGCAGACTCCGCAAAGTACGGCGCATCCTGCGGTTCGAACGACTATGGTACGGCGGTCGCACGGGCCATGAATTCAGGAAAAGCGCTTAAGGCGAAGGTCCAGCAATCCGGCAAAGCCGGTCAGCCGACGGCAACCGATCTGTCGCACGTTCGTGCGACGAAGATCGAGGTGAAGTTCCGGAACGCGGTATCACAAGTCCCAAATGCCCAGCACGCATATATAGAAATCACGCGCGCAAACGGAGCGAAGCAAGACCTTGCCGCATATCCCGCCGGTGGCTTCCCCGGAACGTTCGAAGGCGGGCAGCTTCAGTTTTCGGCCGGTCGAGAAAAGGCCTATGCCGGCACTCACGGCCCAGGACCGTACGAGTTGCACCCTCCCGAGGGTTCGTCGCTCACGCAATATGCGAACTCGCTCGTCGACGGCGCGAAGAGCTACAATGCTCACGCCGTGCGCTACGACGGGCTCGGACAGCAAGCGGACCGGTTCAACAGCAATTCGTTCGTTTCGTCCCTTATCGTCGCCAAGGGTGGAAAAACCGGCCTGAGTGACGTCAACCATATCGCAAAGGAACTGGATGCCGGACCGGTGACGGTTAGCGGTCACGCGCCGGCGCTCGACGATCGTGCCATGGCCGAACGAGTCCGCGTCGATGCGGATCGTAACCGCGCAATCGCCACGGGATTCGGGAACGCGGGAATCGAACCCGCGCGTTTTGGAAAGTCTACTCTTCCTGCAGCAACGCCGCCCCCGGCATTCGAAACCACGAACGATATCTCGTCGGGTTTCCCTCCGGCGGCCCATCACTTTTTCGACCAACTTTTCGGCAATCCGAAGCCGACATCGACTCCAAAACACTAGTATCTACGGATGGCCCCGATCGCTCTTGCCAAAGTCGGCGAAGTTTTTCGCCGCCGGAACCTCACATCATCGATGAACGGTCCACGAGCTTTCATTCGTGAACCGGCTTTGGCGATCGATGCCGCATACGACCAGTTCCTGTCGGACGGCCACGTCGCGGCGCTGACGCTCTTTGCGTTCTTTCCGGCGACGCTTGTCACCGATTTTTGGCCGCTCCTGCCGGGCTTTCGCCCCGAGGACCCCCGGTGGACGTTCGCTATCATCGTCGCGACGCCCATATTGGCCTTATATGGCGTCGCCTGCCTCATACTGGGACGCAAAAGCGTGCGGCCGGTTCTGCGGGGAAGGCTCCATTGGCCACGCTCCCTCGCCGTAGTCTTGGCCGCGTACCTGCTCAATATGTCGCTCTACGTACTCACGCACTCGGCGGTCCGGTTACGAAGCGATCTCGTTTTCGAGCCCTACTCGGTCTTTTTGTTTGTTATGCTCGTCGTGTCTTCGCCGATTTCCGAAGAGCTCTGTTTTCAAGGGTACTTGCAGAGCCGCCTACGCCGCTGGGGCGCCATACCCGCCATGCTGGTTACGACCGTCCTCTTCGTTTGCATTCACTTCTATACGGTACCACACGCGCCCCATCCGGCCGACGTCGTGCGACTGTTCAAAGTGTTCTTTCCACCGTTGTTCGTCTTCGCGCTCGTCCGTCAGTATACCGGGTCGCTGCTAGCGGCGATCTCGTTACATTTCCTCGACAACATGACCATTTTCTTCACCGCCGCTGCCCGCTAAAGGGGCGCGGGCCTGACGCGTCGCCGTCGCGCGTATGACCGGCCGCCGGTAGAAGATGTCAGTGGTGCAGGTAGATTGAGGCGATCGTCGTCACCCAGGTCGAGACGATAACGCCGACCGTCCACGTGAAGCGTTGGTCGATCTTAGCGTCGAGCGCGTCGATCTTCTTGTCCAGCGCCTCGCGGACCGCGTCGATCTTCTTGTCCAGCGCCTCGCGGACCACGTCGATCTTCTTGTCGAGCGCATCGAAGCGGAGGTCGATCTTGCGGTCCATCCCGTCGAAACGTGGATCGATATTCATCAGCCGCCGGCTGACTTGCTCGTAGGTTCCTTCAAGTCGGGCCATACGACGATCTAATGAATTGGCGGCCATCGGTCCTCCTCTTCGAATCCCTTATCACGACGGTGCGTGTCGGTGGCAAGGGCCACGCGGGGACACTCGTCGTTGTGGCCGCAAACCACCTCACCTAAGACCACAAAGCATTTCACGCACAACGCGGCGTCGAGGAACCGGCCGGTCACTTATTTTGCACAGGGGGCGGCGCGGTGGCTGACGCTTCACGATCTTAAGCCGGCGCGCACGATCCAGCTGTATCTTCCGAACTTCTGAGATGCGATTTCGCCTCACCGGACCATGCCCCGGAGTCGCTAGCCCACGCTATGGGATTCGGACTCGTGCTGGCCCGCGGACGCACGACACGCTGATGATGTTACCGCCGAGCCACGGTCCTCGGCAAATGTCAAGACCGAGCGCTATTACGGCACCAGAGGTGGGAAGACAGCAACTTCTCCAGGGGGGACATCAACCGTTCGAATCGATTTGCCACCCTGAGGATATGCAAACTCTCTTGTGCCACCTTTGTTTCCACCCGCCTGGCTCCCCCAAATATGGTTTCCGTCGGCAGCGATCGCGTCGTAGACCTCCTCACCTGACGAGGGATATAGTTGCAGTGGCGTCGTCGCAATGGGCTTCCCAAAGACACCATCGACTGGATGTTTATACGTGTATAGTACCCAAGGAGAATTTATGTCATCGTCCGAGCCATTGGCCTGGATAATAATATCATCGCTCTTGGAGATCCCGTAGCGCGATACAGGGTTGATTGGCAACTTAAATGAGTACTCTCTGTAAGTGCCCGAATCGCACTCTCCAGTAAGAGAAGCCACAACGATATCCTGATCAATCGCCTGAAAGAATAAGGTGCCCTCCTTGTCGAAAACGGCGGAAACGCCGGCACCTGGAAAATCCGTAAATACCCGGCACGGCTTCGTATCACCGTGGCGAAAGAAATAAATAGCTGACTTTTGGCCGGTTCCGCATTCACATTCTAACACAGCAAAGACCCCAGTGTTCTCGTCCACTGCAACCCCTTGGACTGAGTCCTTCGGCGGAAGCTCAATGGTAGCGTAAGTAGTATAGGATGGGGCGTCATAGATTCTAATTTCCGTTGTACCCTGACGTGCGACATACAGATTCCCTGATCCGTCCGTCGCAAGCGGCCCGCCTCCCCCATTGCCGCTCAGCGTGATCTTACCCACTCTCACATAAGAGGAATTATACACATAAATTGATTGCTGGTCCGAATACGGCAGAATAAACAGCGACGCGCCAGATATCTCACGCTCCCCTGAGGAGCTCGTATGAATCGGAGTATCCCTGCTGGGACCGTCGGACGTCCCTCGCACGAAAGATGCCGTGGCGCACCCAGCTAATGCGATTACGATGACTAGCGCAACAGTCGCTTTGAGTTGGCAACGTATGTAATTCGGACTTGCGTACTGGCGCAACATCGGCAAACTCTTTAGGTTCCCGGCACGGTGGGACTGAAAAACGTGTCGCTCCCCAAGGTCTCCCAAGCTGGCAGACCGTCTGCATGCGAAAACGACCAGGTGCAAGGTTGAAAATCCGGGTCGTAGTTACCTGCGGCGTCGAAGTAGTTGACCGCCTTGATATCTTCCGGAAACACAGGGCTCGAGTCGTTATCAAACAAGAATTGAAGGTTTGCGATGTACCCGCCTTGTGTTTGCTCGGGGGGGCCATAGTATTGGCACGAGCCAGTTTCACCGATCATTAGCGGCTTGTTCCCATACGTGCTGTTGTCATACTCCGTGTACCAGCCAGCGAAAATCTGCGAAAATGACTGCGGGGCCGGCGGGCTTCCGTTGTCCAGTTTAGCGTAGCCGTCGGCAGCAATCCAATCCACATAGTCGGGTCCGGGGAAGTAAGAACTTGCATCCGGATAGCCGTTCAGGGTGGTGGACACGTTCGGATTCCAAACGAATGTGACCGGGGGCGCAGGTTGTACTCCCGTAAAAAGGTTGTAGATGTGGATCCAAGCATTCTGGAATTGGATATTTAGCGGAGGAGCGGTCGAATTCGGGTGTGGTATATTTGTCAAGGTGTAGGGAGTAACAAAGCAGCCCCCATTGCCGTTCGTGTCGCCCGATTCGTTGCTAGACTGGATGTCGGGGTTGTTGTACGGCGCAGACTGAGCCGCATTGATGTTGAACTCCCAAAACCAGCGTACGATGATGGGATAACTGGCGGTTTGTCCCGGAGCTTTGATGCTAGCGAGAGCGCTCTTGATCTTGACTAAATCAGCATCAGCGTCACCATTCGCGATCTGAACAAGGTTGTATGTTTCCATCCCGACGGTTCCGGAGATGGAACGATGTCGTCGGCGCAGGTCCATGAAATGACAGGCGCCCGATGATTTGCAATGTCTCCCGCAATCTGCGGGTCGCCAGTGGTAAGGGCAGCCATTTTCGTCCAATTCCTATACTCAAGATGGAGTGCAAGCGTGCGGTTCATTTCCGACGGACTCTCGAGTTTTTCGGTTTCTTCTTCGAGATATGACGGGCCAGGGCTCGGGATTTGGGTCGGATTCGGATCAACTAGTGCCCCCAAGTAGACTCCCGAGATCGGTGGCCCAATAAGTGCTTTTCGGCGATGGAGACTCATGTCATAGCTCTTACCGGCTTGGGACTTGAACATTGAGACAAGTGATGACGTCGGCGACGCGCCCTTACTGCAACCGATCATCGCGGACACAGCCGCGATAAGAACGAAGGCCATCACGGGCTTTCTCTGATCTCGCTCCTGTCTCCGTGCGAGAGCATTCGGATCGTCGACTTTTCGCTCGGATATCGTCATTGGGTCACTTCAATCTATAAGTAACGAGTGATTCGTGACTCTTGGAGGCAAGTTGATTGCAGGGGGGCGCTGAACCAAAGGGCGCGTCGCCCCGCGGTCAAACACGCCATGGGAGAAACGTTGGTCCAGAGATTTTGGAAAGCGGACCGCTGCCAAGCGTCGAGGGAACCTGCCTTAGAATCATTTGCGGCGAGCACCCCCGGCGGCCCCTGGGTCCCGACTTAACGATGTCTTGGGTGGATCTACGTCTCATACTTCGCTTAAGAGCATTCGTCGGCAAAGATCTATTAAGACCAGGCATATTCGCGATATGGGCGCTGGGTGCTTTGTATGAGATGAGATCAAGGACAAGTCCCTCACGAACTGCCGTAGCCATCAGTTTATCGATCGTCTTGTCATAGAGCCACGCCGTTGACTATGCCCGACGTCGGATCACTGTAGCATTTGCCGGTTTTGACCACCTCGACTACCTTTGCCCGAGTGTGCCGGGACCCGATGCGTATCCGTGTCGAAGTAAGAGTGAGCGTATCTTTTGCTCCACTTCGGCCGCAGATGAGAGATCATACGTTCGACTGAGGTCGGCGATTGAGTCGCCGAGCAGGAAGTCCAGCAGCATAAGAATGTCGTCCTGCTCGGATTCGTTTGTTTCAAATGCACAGCGGCTCAACGGTGCAGTCGCCCATGGTGTGGTTGTGGTGGGGGGAGTGGACTGGAACGCCGC
>Ga0116227_10010431_pt1 | contig 16241 bp, 16 predicted proteins | sample S1TSphgellanicum_FD_89693 | JGI IMG/M metagenome (GOLD analysis project Ga0116227, IMG submission 89693) | Host-associated microbial communities from peat moss isolated from Minnesota, USA - S1T2_Fb - Sphagnum magellanicum MG | ecosystem: Host-associated > Plants > Peat moss > Unclassified...
ATGGAGAGGAGCAAGCAATGGCGGCCGACGGCGGGAGCTGGATGGAACGGAGTGGCAGGAGATTCGGGAAGCTTCAGGAGGAAGCTAACGGAAGTCTAATGAGTTTTTGGGGTAGCTTAATTACGAGGAGAAGAAAAATTGGAGGAGAATCAGCGGATTTTAGGAGAGTCAGGAGGCAGAAGAAGTGATCCTTGTGAAGAGAGCAATGAAAAGCTCTGTTAGTGAGAATAACTTGGCTGAATACTACAACTTTCCGCTGCGCCTGGTAGTTGGTCGAGCTACTGCAGATGAATTAGAGAGAGAGACTAGACTACACTGGGAATCTGGTGTTTTTGTGAACATTTGATGGGAAAGCGAGCTTGTGCTTTCGGGGAATGTACGTGGTCTGTAATGTAATGAAAGAGTTTCCCCTTACTGACATCTGTGTGAATGGGCGAGGCAGGAGTAGGATACTGTAAAATATGTTCTGTTGTTGTGTGGAATGCAAGGCACTTATACGTTTTTGATCTTGTGATGTTCATCTGAAAGAAGTAGTAGGCAGTTAGTGTGCAGTGTGTTTCCGAAGGTCTGAACTGTGTGGAATAGATCAGGAGAACACGAACGCCTGGGTTCGTTGAAGGCAATCAGTGTGCTGTGTGTTTTCGGACCCTCTTTTTTTGGTATCAGAGCATGGTTCCGTGTTTCCAACCTTGGTAGAACCTGTAGATGCTTAGATAGAATGATAATTGAGAATCATGTCTTCGTCTAATGACGAGGATGTTCCTGTGGAGCAAATGACTCAAGAGATTCGTGAGCAACAGCTTGTTGGTAGATTTGATTTCCTTACTATTCAGAACGCACCACAGAGAGGAGCAGTGATTTTGCGCTTTCTAGGTTTTGGAGTGGTGAGACTTGTAGGGATAGATCTCGATGAAGCTTGAGTAGGAGACATTGCTGTAGAAGTAATTCATATTGGTTTCTACAATCGTGCACGAGTGTGGTTAAGGGTAATCGATGGAGCAAGGGGGTGGGCATTGACCTTAGACTTACAGACCAACTTTTACTTCACCTCTTATCTTGCGTAGAATTGCTCCTGCATATGCTGAGAGATAGCGTGCACTACCGAGGCTAAGGGACATTTGAATTCCTAAGTTGGCGGTGTCACCTAACCATTTTGTGAGGCTATACATCCTTGGTGTGGAGGATTTATTTCAGGAGGGAGATCGCTTGCTTCAGGTGGAGCACGGCGGATCGAAATCCCCCTCATTAGCTGGAAAGTATGGCGAAGCAAGGAAGGAAAATGGAGATTCCAGCAAGAATCTACGAATGAGTAGAACTTCACCACTGTTCCATCCAATATTGCGCCTTTGGAACCGATCGCTGAGGGTGCTCAGTTCGAGTTCGATGGGTGATTCGGACAACATTTTTTTTTTAAAGAATCGGAACTGTGTTGCAGGAGTTGAGATTCTGATCAATTCTGTGTGCATTTGTTTTTTTTTTCTTTGAATTGAAGAACTGTGTGTGGAGAGGAGTGCTGCAATTTTTTACTGTGTTATTGAACTTCTGTGAAGATGACGAGTCCTCAGGGAATGGATGAGTTGTTTTGGGGGCGAGATCACGAGGATGTAAATGATTGGGCAGAGCGACTTACCATGGTTGCCGAAGTGCGCGATCTCACTGCTGATAAGCTGTTCAAGATCGCCAAGTTGAATTTGAGGGGTTGAGCGAAGGAGTGGTTTAAGAGGCTGCTGCCGGTGCCTACTGACTAGACCGAGCTACGGACGTTGATGGTGTAGAAGTATGGGAACATAGATGCTGATGACATCCGAATGAAAATGGATGCCATCAAACAAGAACCCAAAAAAAGGGTTCAGAAATATTTTGAACGCTTGGACAAATTGTTTCGGAAGGGCAAGATACAAGACGTAGAGCAGAAGAGGAGGTTCCTGGCTAGACTGAGGCCAGAGATCCGAAAGCTCTGCGTGGTGAGAACGTTCACAAATATCAAAGAGTTGGTTGGAGTTGCAATGGAGGTTGAAAGAGTTCTGGGTGAACTCGGGGAAACACCGTATGAATATCTTCCAGAGGAACAGGAAGAAGAGACGTTGGAAAGCAATGTAGAGAAGCAGGTTGCTGCGTTGAACAACACTCTCATCAATTTATTCAAGGGGAATTCGCATGATCCAACATCATCATCCTCTTCCACTGTCTTTGGAGCATGTCAGCTTTGTAAAGGTGGGGACCATATGGCCACTGCCTGTCCGAGGCTAAATGAAGCACGGCCGAAATGTGCAAAGTGCAATATGCCGCATAGGACAAAAAACTGTGGAATCAAATGTACCTTCTGTACAGGACTAGGGCACTCTGAAGACAAATGCTAAAAGAAGCCCAAAGATGGGAAATCAACAGCTGGAGCAGCGAATTTCTCAGAAGTGTTGCTCGATGATGGAGCGGCGACCAAGCAGCAGCTTGACAAGCTGTGTGGAAATGAAAATTTGTTTCCTACACCCGAGTGCCAAGGAGAAGGACTCCTGTCAATGTAGCACCAGGAGGAGTTGCGCCAATCCCTGAAGCTGAAAGGGAGGGAGCTAATGCGAACAGGGACACTTCTGTGAGGTCCAAAATTTTATCACATTTCATAAAAGGAAAGATCCCCCTATCTCCCATGGAAACCATTCTCATGATTCCTAGAGAGCTGGAGCACCTTGAGAGCTTGGTGAAGCTGGCAAGGAGAAGAAGGGACTTAGAGACCACCGAGAATCAAGTTTCAGTGGTCTCTGCACTCCCGTCACTAAGGAAAATTTGCGTCAATAAGACGCATTGGAGCAAAACTCTATAACTACCTGTGGAGATCAACAACTGCGTTGTTGAAGGTTTAGTAGATACAGGAGCATCTATGTATGTACTGGCTGCTGCTGTAGTAAGAGAGTTGGGTATAATGCATCTTGTGACAGGAAATGAGAGTTACAAGACTGCATCGGGAATAATCACTCGGGCATTGGGCCGAGTTGATGAGATACAAGTCAAAATCGGAGGCATACAATGTGCCATGACTTTTATGGTAGTAGACACGGATGGGTATGACGTGCTACTTGGTCTAGACTTTCTAATGAAGATTGGAGCGGTGGTTGATGTGGAACGAGGTCTGATCCAGGTAAGGCATGGGCCTGGGACCAATGTAGAAGTGTTGCCACTGATGGTGGTAAATTTGTTGCAGAGAATGAGTACATGTGCGATGGTGCGAGGAACGTCGACCACTTGGAAGGACGTACATGCCGACCAAGATGGTGACGCAGTACATGATCAGGATCGAGAGGTTGTCAATGAGGAGGGCGACGCATCCACTCAGATTCCGATGATGACAGTGATACCAGTGAATACTATGATTCGAAATCTAATCGAATAGAACAGATCGACTCAGAAGATGAGTTTGTGGATGCTGAGTTTGAGGAACTAGTCAGCTCAGAAGGACCGCAGGAAATGCTACGACTGATGTTGCAGGAGCAGGTTGATGGGATCAGGACTGAAGAGATCATAGATGGGGATGATTATGCCGACTGGATCAGGTGGGTGTCTGATGCGGAGAAGAGCAGGCAGACCGTGCATGAATCCACACACGATGTACCTGTTCCATTGTCGTTGCGGCAACACTGTTCCAAACACGACTTTGCAATTCCAATGCTGCTCCAAACTGTCCAGGTGAAAGATAGCGACTCTAATTGCGAGCCCATTAAGAAGTTTGTATCGTCCAGTCATCATGAATCGGGGATCAGATGGAAGGAGATCTGTGAACGAATCAAGATTGACACCGATTTAGGTGAATGTGGGCAGCAGCAACTCTGGGGAATCCTAGAGAGGTACCGAGACGTCTTTGCTTGGAACAAGGGCGAACTGGGCTGCTGCACCATTGGTGAGCATAGTATTGACACGCAAGGGTTTCCACCTTGCAAATCATCTCTTAGTCGATTGTCTTACTGGGAGGAAGCTGAAGTGAAAAGACAGATTGATGCACTGGTAGACTTGGGTAAAATGAGACCCAGTAATTCCGAATATGCTTGTCGGGTGACTTTGCCAGTGAAGAAAGATGGAAGCAGGCGTTTCTGTGGAGACTATCGGCCTCTCAACACTCAAACACGTCGAGATATGTTTCCGATGCCACTTGTGGAGGATGTGATTGATCAGCTGGGAAAATTGACGTGGTTTACGGCTTTAGACCTGCAGTCTGGTTTTTGGCAAATTCGAATGGCTCCAGAAGATATGAAGAAGACAGCTCTGATCACCAAGACCGGATTCTACGATTGGACAGTTATGCCATTCGGACTCAAGAATGCAACGAATACATTCACTTGAACTATGTCAAAGGTTTTTAAGGTTTGGGAAGCAGATTTCTAAAAGTGTTCGTTGACAACCTCAATGTGCATAGTGAAAGCTGGGGGGAGCACCTTCAACATTTGGATGCGGTGCTCTGCAAACTCAGGGAAGTGAATTTGAAACTCAACCCAAGCAAGTGTTGCTTTGTTGTTAAGATTATCACCTTTCTGGGTCATGTGGTGAGCAAGGAGGGTATCCGACCCAATCCTGGAAAAATAGAAGCGATGTTGCATTTCCCAACACTGAAGAATGTCACAAGCGTCAGATCATTCTTAGGTCTGACAGGTTACTACCGAAAGTATGTTAGAGGCTACTCGAGCTTGGCAGGTCCTTTGTTTGAATTGACAAGGAGGGACGTTGCATTTGTATGGGATATGGGCTATGAACAGGCATACCAGGTGTTGAAGGTAGCACTGGTGGATGCGCCTGTGCTCACACGACCAGATTTCAAACAAACCTTCTGGTTGGACGTGGATTGGTCACCCAAGGGTGTTGGGGCCATACTGTCACAAAAAGAAGGGAAGTTCAAAAGAGTAATAGCGTATGCCAGCAAGAACCTAACTGAAGCTCAGAGGAGATTCCATCCAATGGAAGGAGAATGCAACGCTCTGATCTGGGGTGTGATGCATTTTAGACAGTACTTGCACATGAAGCATTTCATCCTACGCACAGATCACAAACCACTAAAGTGGTTAGCGATTGTATCTGATGCACATGGTAGGAGAGGCAGGTGGGTCGGCATGTTGCAAGACTTTAGTTTCAAAATAGTACACCGACCAGGACTCAGGCACACGAATGTGGATGCCTTGAGTAGGAACCCAGTTGGATCAGCTACAGATGACGATGATTTTGGTGCAGAAATCCAAGACATTACAGATACTCAAGCTGATGTACCTAGAAAAGAAGGAGAGCTTCTCTGTGTTAAGGCAGGAGAAAAAACAGAGTGGATGTGGGTCGGCAACCATCAACTGTATATGCTTGACGCCGCAGCAGCAGAAGACCTATCTGAGGAATTTATTCCAGGTGAAGAAGCGGTGTCAACGGGCAATGAACTTGTGCAGCACGAGGGAGCGCGAATGGTACTGAAGAGAAGGAGACCTTAGTACTTTGACAAGCGACAACAGTTAGACTTGGCTTTGGTAGCTCAGGAAATGTCTGAGTTTGGGGGCCATGAATTGGGTTCTACAAAATCCGATGATGAGGGAGATCATGGAGTAAAGTTGAGTTGCGTTGACATATGGGAGGATACAGACTGTATGACGCTGCTAAAGGAAGGTGTACTGCCTGATGCAGTTGGCTTTGAAGAGAGCAAGAGGATCAGGAAGAGGGCAAACAACTATTGCTAGAAGGAGCAAAATTTTTTCTTCAAAACGTTACTTGTGCCCAAACTTGAGGAGAGGATGTCTCTGGTGAGACGAATGCATGAAGATCTGGGGCACTTTGGGGAACAACGGACGTTGGCAGAGATTCGATGAAGGTACTTTTGGCACAATCGAACTGCAGGTGTTAAGGTGGTGGTCAGAGGGTGCCAACAGTGCTAATTGGTGAAGAGCTCAGGTAGCATCTGATCTGGGGATGAACAATTAAAAAACATTCATGTTTGTGATTTCTTCCATTGAGTTGCATTGGACACTGCAGGGCCATTGCCTGAGACTAAGTCGGGCAACAAATATATTATGGTGGCCATCGACCACTATTCGAAGCGATTGCTGACCATGGAGCAAAGACAGCAGCCAGGTTTTTGGAGGATGAGATAATTTGTAGATATGGAGTTCCCAAATTTGTACTGACTGACAATGGGGGGGAGTGGGCTACAGAGTTCGACGTGATGTGTAGGGACTATGCTATTCAACACCAACGCACTGCACCCCAATGGCCTCAGTGCAATGGGATGGCTGAGCGCATGATTAAAACCATCAAACATGGCATAACTGTGCTTGCTGCTACTCCTGCCAACATGGATTGTTGGGATCAGCAGTTGGCTAAGGTTCTGTTTGGGTACCAATGTGGGATCCAAACGAGTACAAAATTCTCTCCATTCATGATTCTTACTGGTCGAACACCATGATTGAGGGCAGACAACTACTTGCATGCCCTGACTGCTGAGACTAACGATGGTGTTGATATGGAAGCTGTTGAGCTCAGTTTCTGCAGAAAGTAGAGTTCATTGCAAGCATCCATGACAACGTTTTGCTCAATGTGGAGCAAGTTCAAAAGTAACAAAAAAAAATCTATGCTGCCAGAAAAGGTAAGCATTTGTTTGAGGGCTTGATTGTAGGCCAATTGATGGTAAAGATGAAGAAGCTAGGGAAAAGAAGAGCTCTAACTACAAGTTAGGAGGGCCCCTACCAATTCATCGGACATCCAGATAGAAAGGGTAACCTCGATTTTGAGGAAAGCTGTCGATTATGCATCATCCAAAATACCAATGGACACCAGTGGGAGAGATCTCATCGAGACCTCCAAATCTTTTATGCTCCACCAGACTAGATGAAGCTGAGGGACTCAGTTGTCTACGAAGGGAGGGGTTACATATGTAGTGCGAAATTAAGTCGCCGCGTAAAGCTAAACACCGGCTGATTTTAAGGTTTAGATTGCCTGATCAACCGTCATCTCATTGCGACACCCCATTAACTATTGCATGGAGTTGCATGGCTTGCTTGGTGTGTGTTGAATGGTCCAGGAAGATTGGCGGCTGGAAATTATGAGGAGGGATGGAGTCGAATTGATGGAGAAGAGCAAGCAATGGTGGCCGACAGCGGGAGTTGGATGGAATGGAGTGGCATGAGATTCGAGAAGCTTCAGGAAGAAGTTAACGGAAGTCTGATGAGTTTTTGGGGTAGCTTAATTACGAGGAGAAGAAAAATTGGAGGAGAATTAGCGGATTTTAGGAGAGTCAGGAGGCAGAAGAAGTGATCCTTGTGAAAAGAGCAATGAAAAGCTTTGTTAGTGAGAATAGCTTGGCTGAATACAAAAATTTTCCGCTGTGCCTGGTAGTCGGTCGAGCTACTGCAGATGAATTAGAGAGAGAGAGACTAGACTGCATTGGGAATCTGGTGTTTTTGTGAACATTTGATGGGAAAGCAAGCTTGTGCTTTCGGGGAATGTACGTGGTCTGTAATGTAATGAAAGAGTTTCCCCTTACTAGCATCTGTGTGAATGGGCGAGGTAGGAGTAGGATACTGTAAAATATGTTCTGTTGTTGTGTGGAATGCAAGGCACTTGTACGTTTTTGATCTTGTGATGTTCGTCTGAAAGAAGCAGTAGGTAGTTAGTGTGTTGTGTGTTTCCGAAGGTCTGAACTGTGTGGAATAGATCAAGAGAACACGAACGCCTGGGTTCGTTGAAGGCAATCAGTGTGCTGTGTGTTTTCGGACCTTCTCTTTTTTGGTTACATTATGCTATATTCTCAATGGTCTTGCAAACTTTTCCAATGTTGTTTACTATTTTGGTGTTACCATTGTCTATCAATTCCAAATTCTTTATTTATGACAATTTCATATCATTGATAAGAAACCTTGGAATGACATTGCAAGTGGATTCCAACATTGAATGGAAATTCTTTGGATGAAATATATAATATGGTTAAAACTTGGATGAATAATTAAAAATGGCGAAGCTCAATTCTTAAACCTATTAGGTCATTTTCATTTCAAAATTGAATATAATGTCATTTGTTGTGTTGTCATAGAAAATATTTTTTGATCTCTTGACCTATCAAAACTATTTACAATCACTAATCATATTGATGGAAGTTGACTCACACTTTTATGTGAAATCTATTGTAGTTCAAATAATTCACATTGTGTACCCAAATTAAATAATTTGTATGCACATAGGTAATCAAATTCAATCTCATAATCCAACATTGAGACTTATATCTTAAGGTGATAAACTAAACACAACAAGCATTAACAATTCAATTTGAAAAAAAAATGATATGACATCAAGGAATGTTAAGGATGTGTATTTGGAATTAGGGATGTGTATCTTAGCAATATACATATTTGTACAAATTTATATTGGATTTAAATATAAATCATGGAATTTTGGTTAAGGGTAGGTGAGAGAAACAAGGATTTACCATCAAGGATTGAGATCGGGACTTAAGGACTTGTAATCACTATTTGCATGATTAGGATTGTCAAAAATGTTGATAAAGTATAGCAAAAGCACAAATGTGCTTAATTAACTTTTGATAAATAGTGTTGTTGATAGAACCCAAGTAGTGATTAGGGAATTTAAATAAGATATATTCAAGTAGTCACAAGGCTACAAACCTAAAAAGGACACATGGTAGAAGGTTTTCAAAATGTGAAAGTTTTTTCAAAAGGCTTCACATTAAGAATGGGGGGAGGCCAACAAAGAAGAGGAGGTCCAAAGTATGATGATAGTGTTGAGGAGCAATGTGGAAGAGAATGATGTCCATGGGAAGGAATGAGCTGGTACTCTACAAAAGGGACTCAAGTTAGGAAGGCAAGGGTGTGGTTAGGAGGGGGGGCCTTAAAGTTTTGCATATGCCTATTTAAACTTTTTCTATTGTTGTGTTTTGAACATTTTGAACCTTGTAACCTTGATTTTGTTGGTAGAAAATAAAGTATTTGAAGGGCATGTGGAGTCCATAAATTAAAATAGTTGATGAAAAATGAATTTTTATTTTCCTATGATGTTGGAGCTTGCAAATTTGAATGAAGTGTGTGATTATCTTACTATTGAAATTATGAAATTGAACAAATGATTTTGGTTACGGTTATACCATAAGTTCATGGAAAACTTGTGCAATCATAGAAGTTCAAAAATAAACCATATAAGAAAACCCTTAACTTGAAAATAATCAATTTTTTTATTCTTTCTTTTTGTTAATTGGGGTTTTAGTTGATAAATTATACATAATTAATTTTTTTTAAAAACATCCACACAAGTAGAAAACAATAGAATGAAAAAATAAATTTTGTGTAACTCTTTTAGTAACCTAAATGTTATTAAGGTGATTGTTGGTTATATTTAGTGTAAGAGTTGTGGGTTTCTCTATATTTGAAGGTTTAAAAAGTGTTCTAAAATATTTAAAAAACAATAGTTTAAAATAATAGTTTTGGTAATAGATTTCCTAATTGATCCTTCAACTTGCCTTAGTTCAATTTTGGGAAAGAAGGGGTCTTTCTTCTACGATCACATACCCTTTGAAATAAATCAAGAAGGGAAAAAATTTCATGTTTAATAGTGAACACAAAAATAACAATGACATGTTATATTTGTTATGGGTGATACTAAATAAATTGATCACAAAAGTAATAATTTTTATGCTATATATATATAGTAAATATCCATTTCTTCTATTTACTAATTTGTGGGGCGTGGTCACAATAAAAGGACCCAAAGTAGTCATCCATGTAACATTACATTGCACCATCTTCACTTTGACAAACAAGTTCATGTATTACATTTATGTAAATTATATTATTTTTGTGCAATCGTGTTTATTTGTTAATGATTTTACTCCTCTATTAATTTCATTAATACAAATGTGGGTTGTAGTTGCCTAACCTAAATCATTATGGGGTATTGAAAATGAAATAAATTCATCTTACCCTAATCATTTTACATTGGTTAAAATTATGTCACCATGTTGTCATCATGTTTCAATATTAGTTGAAGTATTTTATTACAATAAATAAGTTTGTTTTGATGGTATTAAATAGGTTGCAGGTAACTAACTAGGGAGAGGTAGGTAGATAGGTAATTAGGTTGTAAATAAATAAATAAGTAGTCTTTAGGTAGCCTACATAACCTTTAAGTAGGCTTATATTGTTGTCCTTAAGTAGGCTTTAGGTAGTTTATGTTGCCTTTCATTACATGCATGGATAAAATTTATGTCAATTAAATGGGTTTTTTATTGATTTCCATCATGATGTCTTGAAAAATAGTAAATACACAAACTAAGATCAATTTTTATACTTAAAAGGTGATTTTATGGATGAACTTCTTCCAAAAAAGGTAAAGTTCAATCAAGAATGCAATTTTTGAATGTGTATTTTTTGTTGAAAATGTATTCATTTGTTATTTGTGGAGAAGAATCATTTTGTATGCATAGTCAATTTCATGTACTTCAAATTCATTGATAGATACAAATGGATAACGTTGCCAAAAGTTAAATGGAAAAAACTAAAGCTTTCATAATGAAATGTCTTAAATTTGGCTAAACCTAATCTTGGGAAAACATTTTATCCTTGGTGTCCATTATTAACAAGATAATTTTTGTTTTCATCTAGTTGGTTTGCTAGGTTACAGGGGTTAAAAGGTTTACCTACTACTTCCCTTGAGCTTCCCCTAATTTTGGGGAAGTGACACCAACAAGTTTAACTAATTCTGAAAAGGTGAAAGGTGGAAAGTAGGTTACTAATTAGTTTTAACTAACTCTGAAAGTGTTAAATTGGCTAACTAGTGACCACTAAAGTAGGACTTAGAAGGCTATATTTGGAGGAGCTTAACAAACTTTTAAGGGAAAGACTTGGAATTTGAAAGTGATTAGGATCCCTTTTAGTTATCCCTTTTTACCTTTTGTCTCTGATCTTATTTTGTGTTTTCCATTCTATTTCCCTTGATTATAATGAAAAGAATATTTGTTTTTGTTATATTTTGAACCTTGGAAGCATAACGCATAATATTTCTTTTGTAAAACCCATATTTGAGTTTCTTCAAAAATGTGTACATGTGTGTGTTATTTTCCATGAGTAGGATTCGGAAAGGTTTGCAATATTAATGGAGGTAAGAGGTCAATCTTTCATTATGGGCAAACCTTTAAAACTAATAATAACAAAAAACATGAGGTACCTTCCTTGGAAAAACATTTTAATTTGTTTTGGGTTTTCATTTGTTTGATTATATACTTCCCTTGTGTGTGATAATATATTTGGGACCAAGGTGATAATTCTAATACATGGAATAATTACGATTGATAGCATTGTTGGACTTTATTTCTTTGTTGTATATCTCTTTTATTTCTTGTGAACAAAACACCCTTTATCATTAAAAGGTAATTCTATGGCATGAAAATATTATTGTTTATGAAGAACTATAATTATAATTTTTTTTATGAGATTTATAATTTATCTTTGGTGAGATTTATTTTTCTTATTTATATGATTTGAATAATTGTAGTTCATGTTTTGTTATTTAATTCTTCATATTGGAACTTACTATTAGGTTAGAAAGGTAAGACTTGTGAAACACTTCTTGTTAGGATGGGTATGACTAAACCTTATGACATTTGACATTTTAAAATGTCAGTCATTATTAATATTTTTTTGAAGAATAGTTGCAAAAGACATTTTTAGTTGCCTAAAACAAGTTGAAAAATGAGGTTTTTCTTCTAGTGGGACCATCCAAAGAGGCATTATTTTCCTTGTAGTATATTATGTAGTTCATCGTAGGGATTACATTTGAATGACATTAAAAAAAATCCCAAATATTTTTTTGACAAATTTGGAAGTTCACAACTCCCAAACAATCCATTTTTTCAGCATATGAATACATCATAATCTTATAGCCCTTGAACATAAACTTTTCAATGTTGTATCAAATTCATGAATCGAATGAACACAATTTTATCCCCCAAATTGCCTTATGAATAATTGATGATCATTTTGACAAATTTTGTCCCAACCTTTCAAACCCTCATTTTTTGGGGAATTTTTTGGGATTATATTATAGATTTCATTTAAACCTTTATAATGATTGAAATATTACTTGATTCAAACATGTTTTGATCCATCAAACTTCATTTTAAAGATTAATGACTTTTATTATTTATGCACATTTGGATTGCGAGTTGAGTGTTTCTTCATGGCTTAAATTATAAAGTAGGGTATTTTATATCTAATAATAATGCCTCCTCAAAATGTAAAGGCACAATTGTTTTCAAATACACATTTTATTTTTCAAAAGGTAAATTTCATCATTTGGTTTTATATTACTAACATCATTTTTTTCCAATTCCATATAGTCTAATTGACTAATTGATAGGAAATGATTTTAAATTAATAACTATTATTGTGTGCTTCATGAAATGTATTTGAATTTTCTCTTGGTATATTTGCTATTTGGTGAGAATGAAAGTGTATACACTAATTGAAGCCCATGGAAACTTATTTGTTGAAAAAAGGGTGAAAACACACTATGCCCCTTAAAAATTGTAGTCACAAAAATAAAAATTCTACATTTGGTTTTTTTGGGTACATATAGACATCACATCTTGGATTATTTTTGCTTATTTCAAGTATATTGCATTAAGTTTAAACTTAAACTAATTAATTTAAAAATAAACTCCAACAAACATTTACAAACTTGAACATATAAAATATATTTGTGTCGAAAAAATACATGTCACAAAGTATGCAAAATTACAAATATACTTCAAAATTAAGGTCATGGGTGAAATTTTGTAATGATTTTTTTGGTGGTGATGATATTGATTTATATCAATTAAATTTAAGACCATTGAAAAATTTACATTTTTTGGTTGAAAAGCCATTAAAAAAAGGTGATTTTTTGCACTTCTTGAATAATAAATGCATAATAAACTTTTATAAGAAAAAAAAAGATTTTATAGGTGGCAATTGTATTTTTTTTCATTTTTTTGGTTTAGTAATGTGTCATGAACCACAAACATGAAGCCCTATGGTCATTGAATATATTTACGTTATATATTTTATACACATTGATTTTATCTAATTTTCGTCTTTTAACTATTGAATCAAATTTAACTTTGTTTCAAAATGAGTTTTGAGTTCCAAAGTGTTGTCCTGCACATTTAAAAAAAAATTTACTTATGTTTAGAGTTTCCAAAAAATGCCATCAAGATTTTAAATTACTACACACCTATTATATTTGTTATACGTCACTTTTTTGGGTGAAAAGTGGTGAAAAGTGGCTCATTTGTAGTGTGCTTTCACCCACAAAGCCAATTTTTAAAAATTGTAAAAGAATGATTTTTAAAAAAAAGACCTTGCAAGCTTGACTTAAATAGAGTGGATACATTCGATCCCATTTAGGCTTTCAAATTAAGAAAATTAAATTAAATATATGAATGACCCCCTAAAACAATGGGTTTTATAAATGAATGATTTTCAAAATTCCAAACAATGCAACCCACCTTGAATTGTTTCTTGAAAAGGAGATTTAATAAATTTTTAAATTGTTCAGAAACAAAGGTTCTTATTCACATTTTATTTTTCAAAGCTTAAAATCAGAATTTTATTGAGAAGAAAAACCAATAACAATTGTTGATTGTTACCAAAAGAAAAAACCATCAATCCATTACTTTTGATTTGAAGAAGTGAATTTCAAGGTTATACTAGAATACTCAAGATGCAATAAATTATTCATTCATTACAAAAAAATCGACATTCACATGGCCAAACAAACAATAATTTAACTTGAAACCATTAAACTTTCACAAATAAGTAAGAAGTCACACAAATAATATATTGGGTATGGGCATTTGTACTAGAAGTCATCCATGTTCAACCAATAATAATGCATCAATATTAACATATATGTAAAATCATGAAACAATTCATAGTGATAACACCGTGAAGTTGCCTTATATTTGCTACACATGATTTCCCTAGTTCATGGCATCCATTTATATAGTTTTTAAAAAGTGAAGGCCAAATGAACTTGAACTTAAATTGAGTGGAGTTTTTCCTCCAAGGATAAAGGCATATATCAACATGAATGTAAATTGAATATAGTTAATTCCATTTGTATGTCCAATGAAAAAGTTTGTTTTGGTGTAAACAAAACTGGATTGTTCATCGTGTTAATGAACATGTGATAATGCATAAGCTTCCTCACTTTCATGCACTAATCACACAATGCCACTAACGACCTTATATTGCATATACATAATAATTTCAAGAAATACATGCCTTAAATTATGTGAACAAGAATTTATAAATTTGAAAACTAAACTTGTAAATTGGAATATGATACAAAGTTTCCAAAGGATCAATAAAGGAAGATGATTCCATTTTATTGGCTATTCACAATTATTGACCCATGTGGTGACATTTAAGTGGTCTTTCATTATACATTGTCTAATATTTAATGTTTATAAATAAGGATGTGGGAATAATTAACATATTATTAAGGATGTGATAAACATCAATACAAGCCCACATACTAGGTGTGGGTTGAAATGCTTTAACATGTATTTCCCAAGTTGGAAAAACAAATCCATTGTTCAATTTTTGTTTCATCCATGGTAAACATGAGTATAATTTCATAATAAAATATAAGGAACATTCTTCAAAATGTGGAACCAAATGAAAACTAGATCATTATAGCCATAGTGAACCAACACCCATCCATGGGTGCACCATTTTGGATGAATGGATGATGGTTGGACGAGAAACTTGTTTTTCATTGAGTTCTTGTTCATTTTCTAAGTATCATTGTTAGCATAATTCATGTAGAGAATGTTGTAAATAAAAAATTACACCTATTTTTGAACCTTTTTTTCGCCCTACCTATCAACTAATGAACCATTTGCCCTAACATACATATTGACCTACCTTTCTACCTACTTACCTTCAAACAACTTACTTGCATCTAGTTACATATTCATCACATATTGATAAATGAAAATATTAAAACAATAAAATCTTTAAATACAATCTTCCCCCACCTACCAAATTTAATACTCACCCAAGTGTGCCTATGTACATGATAAAGTTGAAAGACATGAAAGATCCCTTAACAAGCTCTATCCAAAGCCTATTGATTGATGATTATTGCATGGTTTTTGCACATTGCTTGTTTCTACACATTATGAAGTTCTTGTTCCTCTATGATCAAATTCGTCCTCCATAGAAAATTTCCTTTTCAATTTATTGTTGTTCCTTGCCAAGTTTGAACCCACAACTTCATGGAAGCAATACCCACAACTAGTATAGTTCCTACCATTTACAAAGACACCTTTCAATTAACATGTGTCTTTTCATGTCCATGAAATGTATATTAATTTAAATTAAAATTTGATATTGACATAAATAATGATGAATGATTGAAAATCATATATAAAAAAAGAGTTGATCATCATTGGTAGTGTGCAAGAACGTCATAGAATTTAAATATTAAATAATATATATGTTGGTAAAAAAAATGTTCCAAATATTTAATTTGTTGTGTACCTATTATACATTGAAATTTTAAAAATAAAGTTGAACCAAAATGCATAGTTCACAAATGTGGCATGTGTTGTTGGCCCAAGTGTGAATTGGATACTCAATTAATTTCTCTTTCCAAATCAATTCTCGTAATTTAGTTGAATTTTCAATGACAAAAATTACTCAAAAATTCATTATCTCCCACATCTTAGGTCGAAAAATTATGTCATTTAAAAAACACCAAAATGTGCACACATAGTTCATGCATAGATAATTCATTTACCCAAAAACAATAATAAGATTCAAAAATTGCTCAAAATTGATTATCTCTCACAACTTAGGTCTTAAAATTATGTCATTAATAAAACAAAAACAAAATATACATAGATAATTCATTTACATGCATCGTATATATTTCATGCATAGATAATTTGTTTACAAGCAACAACCAAAAAATAAAATAAAATAAAATACACACACACATAATTATTCATGCATAAATATTGAAAATACAAACTAATGTTTCATGCTAATTAATTCTCAAGAGAGCTTAAAGAATTTTCTAAAATCTAAAATAAAATCAAAACTGAATATCTCCCCCACAACTTAGGTCTAAAAATTATGTCATTTTACAAAAAAACACCCAAAATGAATATGCATACATAGTTCATATACAATAACCCCAAGAAATTTTCTCATAAATTTTTTATTTAAAAAATTTAA
>Ga0116227_10010432_pt1 | contig 16241 bp, 11 predicted proteins | sample S1TSphgellanicum_FD_89693 | JGI IMG/M metagenome (GOLD analysis project Ga0116227, IMG submission 89693) | Host-associated microbial communities from peat moss isolated from Minnesota, USA - S1T2_Fb - Sphagnum magellanicum MG | ecosystem: Host-associated > Plants > Peat moss > Unclassified...
TACCCTTGCAGGGGGCCTTTTGGGTTGAGGAGAAGATGAAAAGAAAAAATTTGTAAAGAAATAACAAAAGGGGGTTTTTTTTTTTTTTTTTTTTTTTTCTTTTTTGTTAAAGGGGGGTTTTTTTTTTTTTCCCCCCCCCCCCACCATTGCATATCTTGGTGGAAAGTTAGTCCACTTAAAATCAGAATTTTTTCTTTAAATTAATTATATATTTCTTAAACAGAAAAAATATTTATTTTACTTTATTTTATTTTATTTTAGATAATTGGATGTGTCTTTTAATTACCCAAAATTCTTCATTATGATGTTCAAATTCCCCATCATGACAAAATGTTTGGAGTTTGCCATACCCATCTGAAGATGGGTATGTAGGGAATTCAAATGTCTCCGGTGTGGGTTGTTTCAAAGTGAGTTGAGAAATAGTGAGGTGAACATAAACCCTAAACCCTAAAAATCGTTCATCGATAATTTGACCAAATTAATCATAGTTGGATAGTGGGTGGTTGGAAGGCATGGAAATTAAACCTTAGTTTGTGCGTTCCCAAAAACAAAAAGAAAAAATCCCACTACATAATAATAATAATAATAAGAAGAAGAAGAAGAAATAGTGTCACATTTCTAGCATGTTATTTCCATAATATGACATCAACAAAACATGAATGATGCTAGACTCTAATTGACAATTTACTCTTACAATTGCCCCTCAAGTAACAACATTACATGGTTACTTTCAATTTCTTATTGTCAATTTTTTTAAATAAATAAAAATGTTTCACAACTCTATTTGCAAACAAAACAATCAAAACAAAATCTTTGATAATAGGTTTCAATGCATGCCAAACAAGGCTCCAAATTTGCAAACCTTTGGAAGAATCTTTGAGCTATTTCTTTGGTTGGATGTGCATACAAAATCTTCGAGGGTTCAAAGCTTCTAATTTATTTGCAATTTTTTTCAAAAGCCATCAACAAGTTTATTACTAAAATCTTTGACAAGGATTCAACTTATAAAACTTTTGTAATTTTCTAGAGATCATAGAATTATTATCTTGTAAAATAAATTCAAGAAAAATTACATTACTTTTGACCAACATGCACAACATGGGGTTGCCATCAAAAAGAGGTTATCCAAACCATTGAATTTAGACATGGCACCACTTTAATAATGATTAAATAAAATAAGCATAATTGTTTTACCAAACATCAAACAACCGTTGTTATTTAGATTATTAAAATCTATAGGGATCAAAAATATTTGAACGACTACCAAAAAGATATGTCTCCCAAAGACGTCAAGAACAAACATTATATGATTAGTATTTTGCTTTTGCAAGCTCTACTTCAAAATATGTTGATTTATTAAGTCATCAAATTGCAAAATCACAAATGAATGTACGCTCAATATGATGACAAATATACAAGAAAAATTTAGTTACACAAGCACATCATGTTGTCAAAAGTGTAATGGCACAACGTACAACAATAAATATAAAAAGAAACAAAGTGCAAGAGAATTTGGGTTTATTAGGAAGAAGACATTTAGTTAAATAGTATTAAAGTAGAATTTTTACAAGTTACAACATCTCCTTTAGGATTTGAAAGTTCTTCACTACTGACATTTGTGGGAAAAAAATGTTTTGCTTCTAGCAAGATTTTGTATAAGGTTCTATTGATTTCACATGACATGCTTGATATTCATATTAATTTGAAAAGTTTGAAATGATGGTCAAGACAACATCTTTTACAATGTATTGTACATTAATCAACATATAAAAGTCTCATTGTTGTAATATTTGGGTGGCTTAGACATTTTTCTACTAAATAATTAATTTAATCCAGAATTTTTGGTTCGGTGGCTACCTTCTTAATTATTAAAATTTCAACATATGTGTAATAAATTTTAGTAATATTTTAAAAACATTTCATTGTGTTAGTGGTCAAATGAATGTAAAGTAACTGATTTGGTTAGGTAGGTGCTTGGTTCAAAATTGGTTGATAGTTTGAATGTGCTTTTGAAATTTTCATTTGAAAAGGTTAAATTTTTTCTGAAAATTTCAGCAAAGTTGAAAATAATTTAATTTATGCAAAAGTCGCCCAAGTATTACAATATATATATATATAATATAAAATTTTAGGAATGTTTATGATAGTTATAACCAACATTTTCATGCCATAAAGCAATGCGGTCACTTAAATAAACCATACATTACTTTTCATCTCAAAGCAATAAACTATTCCAAATAAAAGAATTTCCAACATGCGCAAGTGTTTTGACAAAAACTAACAACACAATTTACCTCTACACATAAGTCAAATCATATACAAAAAATGATCATAACAAAAAACACAAAATGTAAATAATAAAAAATAATTAATTTTATTCGTGTCATGAAAACATTTAGAACTTGAAATGAAATGGATATGATTATGATGCAATGTTGTACCTCACACATTGAGTGGATACATTAAAGATAATGGAATAGGACTTCATTTATATTTTCTAAAAATTAGTTCAAAACAACCTTCATACAAAACTTCCATATAATGATCACATATTCTTTTGAAATTTGTCCAAAAGCTTTATTTGATGGAAATGAACAATGATGGATGAAATTCATCCATCTTGAATAAAATGAATGATGTGGATGAATGTCATCCATTAACCATGATTTAGATTAGGTTTGGGTTCAATCCAAAACAAGGTTTTTTTTTAATCACAATTTCATTATTTACAATAATCATGTGTAACATGTGTCTTTTGAATAGTATGTAACAATGGAATTTTAATGCAAAGTACATGTGTAAGGATTTAAACAAATTTGGACAATATTAACAAAAAATGGACAAAAGAAAATCGTTAAAATAATATGAAAGTATTTTTTTTCCTTTGAATTTTTTTGAAATGTTGAAAAAAAACATAATTAATTATTGCCATTTTGATTGTGATTATGAATGTTGATTAACCTTCAATAAAAAATTAATTAAATATGTTTCAGAATAATTTAAAATGATAATATTTTAGCAAATTGGCTCCTTGGCGATTTAAATTTGAAAATGTCAAAACAGGCTTGGATTAAACTTTCTATTTCCAAACTCCATTGTCCATATTTAATCATTTCAAACTTATTGATAATGATGCACAATGTAATGTGATTCCAATCTTTAACTCCAAAAACCCATATGGCAATGGGCACCAAACACAATGCATATCTAATTAAACTACAATCGCACCTAATGTTAAGTCAATGTTAAATGGAAGTTAAAAAAGGCAAAAAAAAATGTTTTATATAGATTAAGAATTTTAACTAACATCAAAACCTAGTTGGCATCCTAAGTGCACACAATAATAAGTGAGTGGCAAGATAATGTTAAATAAGTGTTAATTTAATATCAAATATTCAATAAACACATATTTTGGAAGGAAACTTTAATGTTGAGTAGCTGTCATGGACATGAAGAATCACAAGAACAAAGGATAAAGAAAAGGTTTAAGTTTAATTTTGAAACAAGGAACAAAATAAGATTATATGATTCAAAAACAAAAACACAAAAATTAAAAATTAAAACATGTGCAATACAAATCTGAAAACATATTTTTATTATGTTAATATATGCAAACAAAAAATATGAAAAGAACGTAACAAAGTTATGTTATAAGATTGTGTTTAAGACTAATGTTGAAAAAACTAAAGGAAATGAAAGGTTTTACTTATATTTATACCCTTTTACAAACCTAACCTACATAAGCTTCCAAGGAGGTTTTTATGTCATGCCCATACATGGCCTCATACATGATGGCCAGTTACGAACATGCCCATCATGCCTTTTAAGGTTAATGTATGTTTTTAGGGTAAGTGTACGTTCATAGGTGATAGTACGTTATTAGGTGCTTAGGGTTTTAACTTGTTGGTGGTTGTATAAAAAGCCAAGCCCTTCCTTTCTCTTTTAGTTTTTCTAGAATTCCTTTGTCAAGAGAGTTTCCTTCATAATCAGATTGGATTTCTAGATGCTCACGGTGATTATTGCACAGACACCGTCTACATACACTACATGTTCATTCTTTCTTTGTAATTCAATTCTAGAAAAAATCTACTTTTTGTTGCTTCATGTTGAAAGCGCCAGATTTCTTTTCCTTTGAGTTCTTGAATTATTATTGCTATTAGTATTGCTACTGCTACTACTAATGTTGTTACTGTTGTTGCTATTATTGCTACTACTAGTGTTGCTATTGTCGAAGGGAGCTTGCATTGTTACAAGGAGCTTGTGTTGTTACATTTCTACCAACCAACAGAGTCGGGATCGTGGAGCAAGTTTCAAAGCTCTTTCTCCTTTTTTTTCTTTCTCACTTTATTTTTTCTCTCTTGAAGCTATCACCTAAAGCAAAAATTTCGATGACAACGCTCGCCATCATTGCATAGCAATGCAGCTTTGCCCACCATCGCTGTCGAGCAACATCGTCGTGAATTGCAACGTTGCCACAACGTGAGTTTTAATGCCGCCATGACACGAGTTCCAGTGCCGCCACGACACGAGCTGCAGCCCCGCGACACAAGTTGCACCGCCACGAGCTTGCAACGTCGCAACCTGTAACTTTTGCAACATCGCAAGTTGTAGCGCTTGCATCGCCACGAGTTGTAGCGCTCCAACACCACGTTGCCATCGACCATCACCACGGAACTCACACGCGCTTTCTAACACCGTGACTTTTAATGTCACGTTGCTCATTTCGTGCCACCCACCATTGTTGCAACGTAATGAATTATAGAAGCGCGGGCATAGTCGTCCAACCATCGCTATAGTGACATTCGACCTCTGTCCGTCTAACAATTCGTTAGACTTTCGTCGGACATCTGTCCAACATCCGTCAAACTTTCGTCCAACTTTTATCCGATTTTCATCAAACGTTTGTCGAACATCCATGAGACGAACTTTCGTCCAACTTTTGTCGAAATGTCGTCTTGCATCTTGTGGTCTTACATCCTACCGTCCTGTGTTCTGTTGTCCTGCCTTTTCATCCAACATCTGTCTAACTTCTGTTCGACCTTCGTTCGACATCCGTTAGACCTATGTCCGACGTCCGTCTATTGCTGGTCATTCTTGACGACACACCATATTTTTCAAACTGTACGTTATGTTAGAACTTTGTAGTTAGTGCTTTATATTGTTACAAAATTTTGGGCATGGGACAACACCATGTCCTCGGTTGATGAGAACATTTTCACTCAACTAGAGCCCAAGTATCAGCTACAAAGTAACACATAATCCTTTGAACTGATTTCTTTAAGCTCACAATCTTCACGACGATACCATTAAGCATCTATAGCACCACCGTCATCCAATACAACTCCTACCAAGAATTTAGGTTTAGGTTACATTACATCAACAATACATCAAAGTCCATTTGGAGGGGCTCATTAGTGGGGTATGCATGTTGCCACACCTGCTTTCACACCATCATTGTATATTCGTTGTAAGTTGTTACTTTTACACCCATATGCACCATGGAGATCAACAGTTCTTCTAGGAAAATTGAGAAGTTCAACGAAAGGCTACGTACTATTTCTTTGAAGGAGTTCAAGGCAACTTTCTCGATTATGGTGTGTGAATTAGAGCTCAAGTATGGCGTTAATTACACCGAGGCGTTCACATTCAAACAATTGGCCCATTATGTGCACCATGAGGCATTAGATGTTTATGAGTAGCATTCTCCAAGAATTTTGGGTGTCACTTAAATCCCTAATCCAGCTTATGCCACATCCATTGCCACCGCCTTTCAAATTACACTATAAGCTAGCATTGCACATCATGGGATTGTGCCCAATAATCCAGATCTAATACCTACTTCAGTAAACCTTTCTCCTCAACAACTCATTATTGCTATCGCAAACATTCTTCGCACCATTAATGCACAAGCTTTTGCTGATCCAGTGGGGGAATTCTTTCGAGTTCTTGAACTGGAATTTCTGGTTAAGAATTCTGAAAAAATTCTATAGCTTGCCACTCTCTATTGATAGAAGGATGAAACCCTCAAAATGTTTTACAGGAGGCTTCTTAAGCTTAAAGAGGATACTTAGAACATCACAGACTTGGAAGCTACCCATCAGTATTTTTGTTCATTAGAAGGTACTCTGACACTCCATGCGTAGGTTTTGCAATGGGTTTTTGTAGAATTTGGAAACTCGTACACTTTGTTGGATGTGTACAACATTTCTAAAAAGCTGGAACTGGCTCATGCACACTATGAAGCTAATACTATGAAGCCTCCCTCATGTTCAAGGCTTAAGCTTCCATTAGTTGCGCCAACCAGATCATCACATTCTTTTTCGAGGGCTAAAGTAATGCACTCAGCTGCACCCATCCTACCTTCTTACAACTACTATGGCAATCCCGCCCACAAAGCAAGTGAATGCAACATTCATCTCGAAGATATCTTTTATGATTACTATGGGAAAGAAGGACATTAAAAAGTTATTTGTTTTGCCAAGTTCCCGGAAAGGAAGCAACTTTGATTACCACGACAAAGTCTGCCAACATTTTCCGTTACCCCTCAACCAAAAGCCAAGGCACCTCAGCCTTCCACTCAAGCTTTCCCCACCAAGGGTAATTATAATGAGAATGCTAAGAAAAAAGAACACAATGCTAACAAGAGGGATGTGCTTCAAGCCCATGCCATTCAAGTTCAAACTCTACAAAATGAACTCAAATCATTGAGGGCCCAACTTGCTAATCTAAAAAGTAAGTCTTCCCAACCAACTAGTCATGCCCAACCTATACAAGGTTCAGGATCATGGGAGGGACCTCCTAGGTTGTTCTATGGCCTCCCACATGATCCCATGGTTTTTTTAGTGCACACAATTATAGTTTCACACCAAAATTTACTACTTCTTTTTGCCCTTCCTATGTCGTGGCACAACAGGCTAGTGTGGCACCCATAATTTCTACCACTAAGCAGGTAATTCAAACTGATGGACTCGCATTTGGTTGAAGTCCTATTACTAGGGCTAGAGGAGTTCAAGCAGTCATGCCACAATCTTTTTGTCTTCTCAACACGGAAGAAGAAAGCACCTTGTTGGCGAAGGGGGAGGACACTATTACACCACAAGCTGTTAGGGCATCAAATTCTCGTGTCCCAAGAGTACATGTTCATCAGGAAAACACACAATTTTCCACTTATCAACTTATGGAATGTCAATTTCAAATGCGTGAAGTGGTGCAAAAGCTTGTGAGTACACTGTTGTTTTATTTTCAATATTTGAAACTAAGCACCAAGGACATAATTACAATATTAGAAGATACCTTGAACATTGCATCAGGTCCTCTACCAATCCTTAATCCACATGTTATAGAGGTCCCATCTAACACCTTGGAGAAACACTTGATTGGCTCACATGTTGAAGATGGCGTTCGTAATCTGGTCACTAGTTCTAGCATGGTTAAACTAGTAGGTTTTCCTACCTTTGATTCTACATTCACATATTAGAAGGGAGTTAATAACACCTCATTTGTGGATTTGTTACTTCACAAAGGTGTTGTGGATAGCCATTCTGTTCACAAAGTCTCTCACTCATTTCCGAAGGTGGTGCCTAATGAAAGAACTTCCATCGCCACTAGAGTTGCCATTGTCGACAATACTAGGTCAGCAATCCAAGTGGAAGGACATACACCTAGAGTGGTACTTCTTAATACATGTGCCCAACCAATGATTCTTGGAGTTCAATTTGTTAAGAAGATGGGCATGCTTGACTCCAAACTACGTAAATCTATATGGTAGATTCGCACCGCAAGTGGGAGCGTAAAAGAGGTATTTGGGGAAAGCTCAAATTTGATTGCACTTAACTTTAATGAAGGTACAGATTAGGAGCTTTGCTTACATGTCAAATGTATAATCACCAATGCCACCAGTTATGATGTGCTCATTGGGCAAGAGGCCCTATTTCCACTAGGTTTCACAATTGACACCTGGTTCGAGCATGCGTACTATTGAGTGGATTGGGAGACTACTAGCAACCACCTAGGATACATACCCCTTGATTTACATGGGAACCATAGTGTCGCAACCCCACTTTGAGGGAGTTGTGAGGTCGCCACTCACACTCCCAAAAATGGGACTTGAGAGTCCTCCGGGACTCCCAAAAATTCAGAACGTGATTTCAGGGGTCAAAACACCTTGCATTGAGGCATTTTTTATACCCTTGGAAAGGTCTTGAAATGCAGATGTCTAAAATGGCCTCGCATGAGCCATTTGGACATTTGCAGCACAAGTTATGGTCGAAAGAAGGGCCAAGAGTCAAACTGGCAGTTTGACTCCCGACCACTAAAAGTCAGGAATCAACCCAATTTCGGTGCGTGCAAGTGAAGTGTGACACACCGTTGGAAAGTTCTCGAAGAGAGATATAACTTTGGTTCAGACCTCGTCCCGATCCGAGTTCGTGGTGAGGAGTTATGAGCATCCAAAGTCCCGGGAGTCCAAACCGGGACAGTTTCGGGACTCCACTTTGGGAGTCTCGGGAAAAAGAGCCATTCGGATGCAAATCTCGCGGAGAGCTGCAGAGAATACTATATGGGGGAAGGTGGTGGCTTCCCCCGAGTCCGAGCCGTGGTGAGTCAAGTGAGTCCAAGTTAGCCCATGGCTTGTCCCAACACCAAAAAGGTGCAAAATGAGATCTAACCCATTTGTGGGTTGGATTTGGATGCAAGACCGTGTAATTGAGTAAGCTTGTCCCTCTTCCTAGTCTATCCCGGAGCTTTCAGCACGCCCCTCTTACCCCCTTTAGTGCTGGAAGCTGGGAGCGTGCCCCGAGTCCCAAAAATTCCGCAACTTGAGCGAGTTAGCCCAACTTGGGGCTAACTTGGGACTTAAGAACACATCACATAGTCCTATGGCTCACCATTATATGCTCAAGGAAGCACCCATTATTTTTTACATCCAACAAGTTAGCCACGAGTGGATAGAGGGAAATGAAAAGGAAATAGCTTACGCCCAAGCTACTGAAAGTTTGAGGGTGGTTCCTACTGACATTCAACACAAAACAAAGGTTTTACAGAGGTTCAAAGCAGCCCATGAGCCCTTGGTCAAAGCTCTGTCTAGTTTTGAAAACATGGAGAGCCATGGCGAATCGATTAAGCCAATACTTCATCAGTTAATCACCTGGACACCACCTAAGTAAGGGATTACATTATTAGAACTTTTTGGTGGTATTGGTACACATTTCGAAGCCCTACTACAATCATGGATGGTGGTTCGGTGGTATTTCTATGTAAACATTGATCCTATTACAAGGCAAATGGTAGCATCGAGAATGATGGAACTCATAACTAGATTTCCACAATAGTTTTCAACCATTGCATGGAAGGCCAGTTTCACTTTCTTGCCCTTTGACATACAACTAATTCAAAATAAGCATATGGAATTACTTGGTCCTGTGGACCTCATCATTTTAGGTTGGGAGTGTCAAGGATTTTTAGCAGCTGGATTTGGAGATGGCTTGAGTGACACAAGATCTGATCTCTTCATGGACATGGTACGATTGATCATCTCAACTCAATCCATTTCTCCTATGTTTGGTTCTGTAATTGAGGACACCCCTTTTTAGCTTGATCAAAAGGAGAAAGTCTAGGAGCACTACATGCTAATCAAACATTACCTTGGAAAGCCTTTCCTACTTGATGCAGCACAATGCAATTCCTATGCACATCGGTTGCACAACTAATGGACCAACCTGGCACCATTTTTAGTTTTGTAGCTAGCTCTAAAATACACCATCAGAGACCCCAACTTGCATGTTTCTCACATATTGGATTATCAAAGCTCTTGCAAACCAATTATAAGGTAAGATAAACTTGTTTGGTTTCCTACGAACACAATAGGAAAACCAAAAGGTGTTTAACCCACCTTTGTCTCCTTCCCATGAGCACACACCTTTCAAGGAGATGGACTAGGCCTAGTGTATCATCATGCTTCAGCCATTTGGGATGAGCCAAGCCCGAAAAAAAAGAAGGGGGCTATGGGGTTCCAAGTTGGCATTATTAGTCGCACTAAGGTCATTAGATTGGAGCGTAATGTTTTATTGGGGAGAGGCATGGACCTGAACTCCCTTACATGGTTGTTGGTAACCTATGTACTTTTCAAATGTACACAACACCAACACTAATTCAATCAGCTTGTAGTTTTGGCGATGCGATCACATGGCACCCCGACCAAGTACACTTGCCTATCTTCAACACTCTACATTTTACTCTTAATGTTAGGGGGGAGGAGGTACCATGTAATTTGACTCAAGTTGTGTCTGATACACATGGAGGTACATCAGCTTCTAGAGAAACAATTACAACCTTCTACAAATCTACGCAATTGGATAGTAGAGAACCCAATACACCAAGTTCTTCAAACACATTTTCTAATTCCATTCCATGTGTTTCCAACTACCCTTTCATTATGGGGAACGAGCTCACCAAGAAGGAGAGAAACCAGGTCACAGACTTGCTAATTAAGTACGAAAATGTGTTCGCATTCTTAATGAAAGATTTAGGTAGGTGTAAGACCATGTAGTTCTCTATAGACCTTATAAATGAGACATTCGTCTATCGAAGGAGGCATAGGTTGAACAAACATGAGCGGGAATTGTTAGATGAAAGATGCAAATAACTCCATGAGGCTGGTCTCATTCAGCCATTAAGTTCTGATTTCACAACCACTATAGTAATGCCAACAAAGAAGGATTCAACTCGATTATGGAGAAAGAAAAGGATGTGCGGGGATTATAGGCCTTTGAACCTAGTTACACCTTAAGACAGGTACTCCGTGCTCATCCCTAAAAAACTATTTGATAGCATTAGAGACTCAAACATCTTCACAATCGTGGATCTAAAGCAAGGCTTTAACCAGATTGTGTTCACTATGAAAGATTGCAAAAAAACAACATTCCATGGAAGCAACAAGTTGTGGGAATGGCTTGTGATGCCTTTTGGATTGAAGAATGCACTTGTCTTCTTTCAACGAATCATGGATTAGGTTTTCGAAGGGGTAGATTTCCTAAAGTGCTACATAGATGAAATCCTAGCGCATAGCAAGGGACTCTTGCAACACTTTGTTCATTTTGAGGAGTTATTTGAAAAGCTCCATGAAGTCAATATGAAGATCCATCCTAAAAAGTGTGAGTTTGTTGTCACCTTAGTAATCTACCTTCAACACATAATTTTGCCAAATGGTATTATGGCTCATTGGGCCAAAATAGTAGCCATTTTGGAGATGCCCAATCCTACTGACGTTCACACATTAAGGAGCTTCATCAAACTATGTAATTACTATTGAATTTATGTCCAAGACTTCAATACTATTATTCATCCTTTTTATGCATTGTTAAAGAAGGATGTTACTTGGACATGGAATGATGAAGCTCAGGAAGCTTTTAACACACTCAAGGAAAAGCTTTCAGAGTTCCCCATTCTAAGAAGACCTAATTTCAACAAGGTTTTCCTTCTACACACTAACTGGAATGCTTTTGGTATTGGAACTATTATTGGCCAACTTGATGAGGAAAGCAAGGAATATGTTATCGCCTATGCATCCCGAAGCAACAACAAGGCTGAAAGCAACTACTCTTCATACGAGGGGGAATGCCTTGTTGTATGGGTCGTCATACATTTCAGGCCCTATTTTTATGGCATCAATTTCACTTTGTATACCGACCACTAGCCTATTAAGTGGTTGATGACCAATGATAAGCTTATTAGTAAGTTAGTTCGTTGCGCGCTTATACTTTAGGAATATGAATTCAAGGTTATTCACCGACCTGATATTACACATTAAAACACGAATACCATGTCACGGAGACCCCTCATTATCTTTGAAGATTTTTCAAAAGCCAAGCAAGACTTCAACCAGATTCCAGCAATACATGTATATGATGCATCTAGTTATCTTGCACTATTACAATGTAACTTGGTTGAACATCCCATTGTGGGTATATGGGAGGACTTGGACACTTTGAGGTTTCTTCAGCATGGGGAATACCCTCCCCAAGTTACATCAAGTCATCGAGATCACATACAATAGTGGTCCAAACGCTATTCATGGAGGGACAATCACCTCGTTCGATGTTTACCACAAGGCGATAGAGTGGTTCCTCCACCACACGAACAACATGGTCTTATTTAGAAGGTACACTCGGAGCTTAGACACTTTGGAGTTAAGAGTACTTATAACCTTCTCGCTCATCAGTACCATTGGAGAGGTATGTATGCTCAAGTTCGAGACATCATTGCTAGGTGTGAACAATGTGATAGGGTGAAGACTTCTTTCTCCTTTCGACAACTCACGCTTTCTCCACTCCCTATTTAGGGCATGTTCTATTGTTAGTCATGTGATTTAGCTGGAGAGTTACCACAAACCTCGAAGGGTAATGTCTACATCATGATTATGATTGAACATTTTTCAAAGTGGGTCAAGCTTGTTGTGCTACCGGACAAGTCATCACACATCACCAGCCAGGCTTTCTTACAATAGGTCCTAAATAGGTTTGGGGCTTGTGTTGAGTGCCTTATTGATCAAGGATTATAATTCAAGGGAGAATTCCAAGACCTACTTGACCATGTTCTCATTGACCATTGTCGGACTTTAAGAGATCATCCCCAAGTTAATGGCCTTGCAAAGAGGATGGTTCAAATGTCCAAGAAGGGACTTCGGAAGATTTGCTTCACTAAGAAGAAAAAGGATTGGGACTTGGCCCTCCCTTTCATCGCCATGGGTTACAAGATGTCCAAACATGCCTCTTTGTCTCATTTCTTTCCTTACTTTCTACTTTTTGGAAGACATCCCATTCCACCCTTTTCCATTACTGCTCAAATGGACTAGGTTGTGGACTTGGACTCCCCAGCCACTTAGGCTAAGGTCATTGTAGAAAGGGTTGCTTTATTCAGGAGGGTTATGCCCATGGCCATGGAGAATTTGTCCATTGCACAACATCGAGACACCTTATGGTATGCACACACTCGAGGTGGTAGTTACAAACCTAAGGTGAGATAATTTGATGTTGGTGATTTTGTGTATCTCCAACGATAACCCAATGATACTCTAGACACTTCTTCCGGTCGCATTATCTTGAAGATTAAGGCGATCAAACCTTTAGGTGTGTTGGAGTTGCAAATAGGTGACAAACGCATAATTCGAGATCATTCCAAAAATTATGCGCCTTGCCACCTACCGAACTTGGATCCTACCATCATCATGTTGATTTGGATTCCTCCACTTGATTATCCATGTCAAGTATGTCAGAGGACAAACGATGTTGATCAAATGTTACTTTGCGATAACTGTAATGGTGGATACCATCTTTTCTACCTAAAGTCGGAGCTCACTCAAGTTCCCGTCGACAATTGGTACTGTTCATCATGTTTTCCTACAACACCTTGATTTCTACTCATACCATGCCACGCTTTTCCCGACTCAAATCTAGGGGGGGATACATGAGAATTTCATCTCATTCTCCTCTTGTGCATTGTGTATCAACCAAAAAGAGATGCACGCATATATATATGCGTGCATTTCTTTTTGGTTGATTAGTTTATACCTTTGACTGGTTTTAATCTTTTTGTTCAGTAAAATTTACTATGGATTTACACCCTTATGACACCATACGTCACGACACTACACGTCACGACAATTGTCATGCCCATACATGGCCTCATACATGATGGCCAACTACGGGCATGCCCATCATGCCTTTTAGAGTTAATGTACACTTTTAGGGTAAGTGTACGTTCTTAGGTGATTGTACGCTATTAGGTGCTTAGGGTTTCAACTTGTTGGTGGCTGTATAAAAGACCAAACCTTTCCCTTCTCTTTTTAGTTTTTCTTGAATTCCTTTCTCAGGAGAGTTTCCTCCATAATCATATTGGATTTCTAGATGTTCACGGTGGTTATTGCACAACCACTGTCTACATACACTACATGTTCGTTCCTTGTTTGTAATTCAATATACATAAGAATTTCATCTCAACCTCCTCTTGTGCATTGTGTGTGTGTGTATATATATACATATATATGCATATCTTTTTGGTTGATTAATTTATACCTTTGACTAGTTTTAATTTTTTTGTTTAGTAAAATTTACTATGGATTTACACCTTTATGACACCACACATCACGACACTACACACCACAACATTTATGTATGCATCGAATAATTTTTTTTTAAAGAACCTTCCTAAGTGATAGTAAATTAAAAGTTAATTAAAAGTTAATTAAAATTTAACAAAAAGTTAATTAGGATTTAATTAATAATTAATTTGAATTAACTAAAGTTAATTAGGACTTAACTAAAATTTAACTAAAACTTAATTGTCACGAATGCCAATGCCATGGGGTTTATTATTTTGAATGTTCATCCATGAGTTATTTTGAATTTTTACTTAACTTTTAATTATTTTTAATTCAGTCTTAATTAACTTTTAGTTAAGTTTTAATTAACTCCTAGTTAATTTCAAATTAATTCCTAATCAATTTTGAGTTAAATTTAGTTAATTCTCAATTAAACTTTTAGTTAACTTCTAATTAACTCCCAATTAAGTTTTAATTAACTTTCCATTAATTTTTAGTTAATCCTAGTTAATTCATAGTTGATTCCTAATTAAATCCCAATAATTATGTGCATGAATTGAAAGTAAAATCATGATCTATAATCATGCCAAATTAGGTTGAGTATTTTCTTGTGTAATTATGAATGTGGAGGTAACTTGCCATAGGTTAACTTAGTAGCTAGCTTGATATGATAATTAATGTGTTTGTGTAAGTGTGGAGAAAGTTGAAAAAATAATGAAAGTTAAATACACATGAGTAAATAAGTTAGTAAAAATCTTATTGGAAGCCATATTGCCTTCAACACTAAGCTCCTATTATAGGTCCCATATTCATATGTGTGAATGTTCCATAAGTAGGTTGATATTTCTAGATGCAAGTTTATATATAGGTATGGGTGAATTTTGGTTGTTAGTAGGTAGATTATATTCTAATAAACATTGACCATTATGGTTCGTTGTGGAGTTTCATTCAATTTTTTTGTAAAAAGGTTTCATGGTTTTTTTTGGTGACTTGAAGTTCCTTTTGGCCCAAAAGTTAAAACATATCTTGCAAAACATATGCGGCATATGTTTTGAAAAGGATTTTGCCCAATTTTTGCAAAATTAGAGGCAAACATTATGAATTTCTGGATTTGGAGGTGCACAAAAATGCAAAATATTGTAGTTTAATAGAGGTTTGAACTTAATAGGGCTATTTTAAAAATAATTATTTCAATAGTATAAAAGTGGGTGTAATTCATTACTATAACTCATTATGGGATTTTAAAAATGAAATACATTCAGCACGCCTTGATCATTTCACCTTCCTTAAAGTTATGTTATTATAAGGTCATTAAATAATCATCATATTTCATGATTAGTTAACATAATTCAATATTATTGGAAATAATTCACTATAGTAATTTTTTTAAAAATTTAATGTTGTTGTTTTAAATATTTTAAGCTATTGTATTTTAAGTTGTTTTAGGCTATCACACCTTAGGCCAATTTAGGTTATTTTCAACAATTTAAAACTAATCCATTTTATAATATTTTACATTATTCCACATTTGTCTCTTTATGATCATTTCGCCCTAAACTATTTTAGATTATTGTGCCCTAAGTTATTTTAAGTTATTATACCTTAGGTTATTTTCAACCATTCTAATATATTTTAAACAATTTTTTGAATTATTCCTATCATGGATGTTTTGTAAAAAAAGTTATTCCATGTTATTTTACCTTAGTTTATTTTTGACTATTTAAATTATTCCACCTTAAGTTAATCTAATTTATTTCATTTTACATTATTTTAGGCTATTCTATTTTATGTTATTTAAGGCTATTTTACCTTAGGTTATTTAAAAATATTCTAAGTACCCTAAGGTATTTTAGGTTATACCATATGTTATTTTAGGTTATTTGAGGCTATTTAAAATTATTTTACCCATGGATATATTTTATGTTGTATCATTTTTAAAAATCTAAGATAAAATAACTTAGAATAATTTACCAAAAAAACCCAAAATAGTTATAAATAACCTTTAATAACTTAAGGTGGAATAACCTAAAATAACCAAATAAAGTTTAGGGTGAAATAATTTGAAAAAAAAAAAAAAAAAATTGCAAAAAAAAAGGGGGGATAAATTAAAATAAATAAAAAAAACCCAAGGTAAAATAACCTTAAA
>Ga0116227_10010433_pt1 | contig 16241 bp, 14 predicted proteins | sample S1TSphgellanicum_FD_89693 | JGI IMG/M metagenome (GOLD analysis project Ga0116227, IMG submission 89693) | Host-associated microbial communities from peat moss isolated from Minnesota, USA - S1T2_Fb - Sphagnum magellanicum MG | ecosystem: Host-associated > Plants > Peat moss > Unclassified...
GGACGCCAGGAAGCACGAGAGAGACACCATTAAGCGCGGCACGAAGAAGGATCTGTAAGCCGCCGTAGCGGCGAATGTCGTAGAAGGTGCTCCAAACGACCGGTTCCTTGGCAGCCGTGCTTCGGGCGATGGCGCCGGAAAGACTAGCCAACGTATGGACGACCAATTTTGGAGGTCCGGTCGTACCCGAAGTGAGCAGAACCCACTCAGTTTGGATTGCGGCCGGCCGTTTGTATCCGATACGTGTGATCGTCCGGCAGCAGGGGCTGAAATACTCAACCCGTGGTACGAATTGTCCGGCCCTCAGCCAATCGGAGACCAGAACATCAACTGCAGCGGCCTCGATCACATAGGAAAGATGCTCCAAGGGCAGATCCGGAGGGTAGAGAACGACACGGCTCGCAATACCATCGAGCTCCACCAGCGCCCACAAGGCAGTGAGCTGATCTTTGGTCGCGATGAGCACAGACCGACCTTGGAGTTCATCACCCCGGCTATCGAGCACACTTCCCGCGAGCAGCTCGCTCCACGCGACGGTCTCCTCTCCGGCGAAGACGAAGCGGTGAGACAGGTCGCTTAGACAACTGATCTCGTCGAAGAGCGATGCGTATCTATTGAGAGGCTTTTTCATAAAATTCGATAAACTCCCCCAAAGTCACCGGGAAGCGATCATCTTCGTTCGCGCTGAAAGGATCAACGCCCAGTGAATTCTCGAGCCTGCTCACCACGATCGCAAAGCAGAGGGAATCGATCCCGGATTCCGCGAGAGGCAGAGTATCTGTGAGTGGAGCTAGTCGCCTGTCTTGTTCCTGTGCGACCTGCCGGAATTGAGTTTGTATTTCAGTTCGAACATTCATAGATGTGAGTTACCGTCTTCTTTCCAAGGAACGGCCTAGACCGTCATGCATCGATGCCTGCCATTCACACCGTCTCCCTCTTCGGGAGAAGAGGAATTCATCGCTCCGCCCTCAGGGACGCCGGCTGAAAAATGAGCCGTCAGCCAACTCTCGGCGTGCTTACGAACCAACGCTCGGCCCGAACGGTTCGCAAACGAATGATCCGCGCCTTCGATGAACCGAACAACCACGTCGCTTCTGTGGCCCGCCAGTTTTAACACGTGCGTAAGATAGTCGAAGTTTCCTGCCCGTGGTTTAGCGCCTGAGGACTTTAAGCCTGGCGCCTTCAGGAGGAGAATCGGCATGCCAGCGGAGGCCACTTGCTTCCAACGGCCAATCAGAGCAACATTCGCATTTGCCGGAAGTGAACCGCCGAACAAGTGCAAACGACACTTCATGACGAGATCGTAAACGTCGCTCAAGAATCCCCCCACGCGACTGCGCCTCGCCCAGTCGCTGAGAGCCAGACGCACCTTCGGTCGGACTGCCTTCGCCAGATGAAAGTACGGGTCCATCAGGATAAGACCTTTGCATTCGTGACACTCCCCCGCCGCGTAGAGCGCCGTGATCGCACCTGCGCAGTGTCCTACGATCACGACTCCAGAAAGGCCAAACCGCCGGCACAGCTCCCTCACTTTGGCTGCGGCGATCGACTTGTAACCTCCAGCATTGATAAAGTCGAGCAACTCAGCGGGTATGGCTCCGTCGGAGTCTCCGAGCCCAGGCAGATCGAGGCGGAAGGACGGATATCCGCACGCCGCAAAGGAATCCGCCCAATATACTGCCGAATCCCCCGTCGAGCTCCTCGGGACCGACAAGGAATTCAGAAACAGCACACCGGTGCGATTCAGCTCGCTCAACCCTGTCGCCGCTCCTCCATTCTGACGGCGCGGCCTATGATATGTACCCTGAACCAAAACGCCGACGCCACCCAGGGTAATCAACTCTCGCGTTTCAGTTGCCTGGTACATTCTTACCTTTCAGACAGAGGACTAAAGCGTCCTCGATCCACTCTGCGTTAGGACCAAACAGCCAGGTAAAATCCCTCGCTTCGTCGTATCCAGCCGATCCACCCTTGGCAAGGGGTGCTGCCTCTTTCCCAAGCTGGACGAGTCTTACTGGCCTGTCGTACCGCCCGCAAGCGGTATCCTCCTTGCACAGCGCTGCGGGCATTGCGAAGTGAAAGGAGTCTTGCCAGAGTCGAGATGACCACGAGTATCCGTCTACTTCCAGCCACGACTCCCGCTCGAGCTGGCTGATGTAATCGCCCGCGGACTTCCGCTCGTCACCGCCCCTAAGCATCTGGACCATGCCCACCCAACGCACAAGTATTGAGCGAAGCGCCTGGTTGGCGTTGGCGGGCGGGGACCATAGCAGCAGCGCGTCGCCAGTGCCATGATGAAAGGCTCTGCCGGCAAGAAGCGCCCCTAATTCCAGCCCGTGAAGCACGAGGGGAACTCTTGGCGACTGGCTCTCTAACCAGCCTGCGAGCAGAGCGACATCTTGAGACCAGTCCGTAAATGTCATTTCTTCGAATGCTTCGCTGCTCTCCCCTATACCCCGGTAGTCATATCGAAGGACCTCGATCCGCCGGGCTGCAAGATAGCGAGCCCAGCGAACCCAGGGAAGATAGGAACGATGGCGTTCTGACGCAAACGGCCCGACCAACAGAACACGAGCAACCGGGTCTTCTACGCGATGCAAGACCGTGTAAAGGTACGCGCCAAATGCCTTGAAGTACGCCGGCTGTTCCACAGGCATCTTGTCGAGATGGAGCTCAGCTTGCATTCGTGAAGTTTCCAGCACGTTACGCTGTCTCCAGCTTGTCGAGGTTGAAGTGAACGACCCTTTGCATCAACCGGCCAAGCAGATCGACGCCCTGAAAGAGATCTACATCCTCCTCCGGAGGATTGAGTTCCATTTCGACGTCAAACGCTTGAAAGAGTCCCTCCGTGTGCGCGATGTCGCTCACCCCATGGACATCCGTATATTCCCGCTCCACGGAGCCCTGCGCGCCGGCAAGGTCGGCGAGATAGGCCATGAACCGTTGAATAAATCCCTCAAAGAAAGCCATCGTGAGCAACGATTGTGTTCCCGAGAGTCGTCCAAGAAAGCGCCGGACTTTGGTCAAGTCCTCATCGATGGCGAGCGCGTCGGCGTCAGTCGGATAGGCCTGTGCGGCGGTTGCGAACTTCCGGAGCATTACAGGATGGGCGTCCCGCACTTCTTCGCGGAGATTATCCAGCAGGATAGGATGTGCTTCTTCCGCCTGAACTGCAAGATAGGTGGCGGTCATCCAATAGATAAAGTTTCCTTCGAGCACCGCCGTATACCTGGCGATGATTCCACGCCTCTCGTCGCTCGACAGCTCGTCAACGGGAGGTAATGATTCGATCAGGTAGTCAATTACGCGGGTGACTTGCAGTCTGATTGAAGCTTGGTCTGAGGCATTTTGGATTTGCGGGGTAAGTACAGCTGTGCTCATAATAGTTCGCCTTTCGTTGGGTTAAATAGCGAAGAGATGGTCGCGTGCACAACTCTGCAGTTGCGAGCTCGTCACAGATTGCGACAGATTCATGCATGCTAGGCGTGCCCAAGGCAAGTGAGGCACGCTGCGGTTGGCGTCCGTTTGATACAACGATGCGCTGTATAGCCCGGACTCAAGTGACATTTTGCCTGGGCAGCAGACTAAAGCTTACGAATGCTCCCTTCAGTCCCATGCGTCAGATTTGGAAATAAAGTCTGGATGGCAATCGCTGGGCCATACCTGAAGAGGAGACGACAAGGGCGGAGACATACTCTCCAGATCTGAGGAATTCCGTGGCGCTTTGCCCATAGACGATCCTGTTCGGTAGGCACCAGGAATCGAAGGCGATGCGCCCACCGCCTTCGCGCATCTGATTCAAGGGAGACAAATATCCCCGCATTTTGGGTGAGCGACCCAACCTTGGCGGGACCCGACAGGAGCATGTCAGCCAGGATCTGGGCCTGTGCAGAAGACTTGTGACTTAGCGCTATCTCACTCGATATTCGAACGGGAAGCGCGGCATCGAAGACGATACGCGCAAGGTCGCAGCTGGTCAGGAGCGCGCCCTCGACGCCTGCGGAGCGAGCCATTTCGAGCAGATGGACCACATCACGATCATCGAGAGAACCGAGAGCGCGGGTAACATCAAGAAGCCATACCAGCCTCGCAAAGTGATGTTTAACACCGTGAAGAACCAGATAAAGCAGCAGGTCCGCCTTCTCGAAGACTCGGGTGGGGTGTCCGTGGAAGTTGATAGCGCGCGACCGGGTCCAGGCAGCATCGATGTCAAAACGTGGGAGAGAGGGCGAGGCGGGTGCAAAATGCAGCTCGACGAACATGCCGTGTGCGACAAATCCTCGGTGGTAATTGCCCACCTCGTCAACCGGTACGAACCCCTCCCCGGACAAGATAGACTGCGCAACGGCAAAGTCTGCGGTTTTAACCAACAGATCGAGATCGTCAAAGGTCCGCAGGCTAAGGCTCCCATACAGCAGTTCGGCTAATACAGGACCTTTGAGAGGAAGCGCCTCTATTCCATGCTGCGCAAATAAATCAAGCAAGCGCTGCAGCTCGCTGGCGAAACGCGCCGACATGGCCCAATGACTACGAAGGCGTTCCCTCCAGGTTTTGGGTAACTCCCGCGAATAGCTTCGGCAAAAGGCGGGCAATAGCCCATGACTCTCAGCAAGCACCAGGAGCTCATCCCAGTTGACGGAGCTGTTATCGATGTCGCTGGCTCTGCCGTTTAACACTGCGAGAAGGAATTGTACTTCTTTGCTCATCGGCTGCAACTCCCACGGGGCGCCAGAGGTCCGACCTTGGCTCTGATCCATTGAATTACTTGGGAGCTTTCACCACGGACTCCCTGCACGGCGACCGCGCAGCCAGCGACCTGTCTTAGACTTCTGAGAGCGATTTCGGGTGCCTTTCTCGCTGAAATAGTGTTGTCGAGCATGCGTAGGCAAGCGACACCCGGCGAAAGCTCCCGCGGAAGCCACGTCGACTGTGGTTTGTATTGGCTCAGAACTACCAGAGCAATTTGCAGCGGTGCCTCGCCGGCAAGACCGCCCAATTGTTCAACAGGACAGCTGGCTTGGCGATGAGTGCGGCCGTCTCTTATCTGTAACGGCCGTGGATATGGATAGACTCTTCCCTGAGAGTCGATCAAGGCGAAGTCGTCGGAGTAATAGGTCGCGCCCGCCCGGACCAGGTCAGCCACCATGGTCGTCTTTCCCGACATGCTTCGCCCCGGGAGGACGATTGCCTGCTCGCCCCACCCCACTACCCCCGCATGCATGAACATAAACTCCCTTGAGTTCTCTGCTACATGCAGCGCCACGATCGATGCAAAGCGCTCCAGGAATTCTGTCCGATCATCGCAACGGATAAGCTCCCGGCCGCTCTTTCTCATGATGAACTCACTTCTCGTCACGGTCGGGGATCGCAGGCGGAAGGTAACCGACGATACCGCCCTTCCGCCCTTGGAATCTGTTTCCATCCATCCTGGCGGTAGATGAGTCAGGCAATCGCGAAGAAGCCTACCGCAATCCGCCCATATTGCGAAGACAACTCCAAATGCCGAGATCGACAATCCACACCCCTTTTGGGGAGGTATGATCTCACCGACGATGAGGGACCGCTTCCTGATATTGAGCAGCGAAGGAAGGTAAGTCCCTCTCGTCTCGATGTTGGAAAGAACTAATACCGACATTTCAACCTGATTGGGTCCAATGGTTGTCGAGCGCACACCGCAGGCCAACATGAAGGGAGCCGTTCTTTTGCAGGCTCGACAAACGAGCCGGTTCCTTCCAATGCGTCCGAAGTAGCTTAGCGATGCCCTGGCGGAGGCGGGGGCGGTGGCGGCGGTGGAGGGGGTGGTGGCGGAGGCGGGGGTGACGGCTTCTTTCCTCCGCCAGAACTCGAGGCATGGGCCCGAGGTGTAGCGACGAGAAGTCCCGTGACCACCGGAAGGGACATGGCGGCACTTAGGCCAAATTTCTGAATGAGATTCCTGCGAGTGAGACCAGTTCGCACTTCCGACTTGAACGTCGAAGGCTCAAGCAGGCCATCGGCCGCCAAAGTCTCCAAAGCAAATCGGACTAACGCTTCACTCACAGCCTCGGCCGAGTCTTTCCGCAGCAGAGTCACCAATTCCGGTATTGTCGTCTCTCCATCGCAATGCTGCCAAATCAGCGCAGCCTGTGGGTTAAGGCAAAATGCCTTCTTTCGCTCTTGATCGTAGATCATCACTTCATTCATCAAATGTTCGACAATGAAGCGATCTCCTCCGACACGTAGGGGTCTTTCTTGATTCGCGTTCGTGATCATGATTGTCCTTCTCGATGGGATATGAAATCAAGGCCTTAACTTCTACATATTTGACTTGCATCGGATGCAGGCCGGTAATGGCGCAGTTATTCAACGGGAATCTGTGATGAATCACCTATCATCGCTTCCTTAGAGATCATTTGTTGTCGTGTGGCTCGCTCTTCATGAAATAACCTCCGTGGCCGCCCAACGCCGTATGTGGCCGGACGGTTGCTGCAGGCTTCATCAAGTTGATGTACAAATATTTCTCCGAGCGTGGACACGTTTGCCTGGAGATCATATTGCTCAACCACACGTTGTCGCCCCGACCGCGCCAGGTTACGCCTTAACTCTGGATTGGCAATGAGGCGATCTAGTGCCCCGATAAGGGCCTCCTCTGAGGATGCCGGAACCAAGAGTCCGTCGACCTCTGACCGGATAAGCTCGGGAATGCCGGCGATATAAGTGCTCACGCATGGAATCTCCATCGCCATCGCCTCCATCAGCGCAATCGGCAGACCCTCTGCGAAACTGGCTAAAACAAAGATATCGGCTCGCCCCAGTAGCATCCTTGTTGTCTCGTGACTGAGGGCCCCTTCGACGATGACCGAATCACTGAGGCCGTTTTCCATAATGAATTCCTCCACTCGGTGGCGTTCAATGCCGTCCCCGATGAGGCGTAGCCTAAGCCTGTGTCCGCGGGATAATAGCTGCGAGAAAGCGTGGAGCAGCACCAGTTGGCCTTTGTCCGGGACCAACCTCCCCACGCAGATAATCTCAAGGCAATCATCGGTTTTCCAACCCTCGCCAGGGGAAAAACGTCCGACGTCAACTCCCAGCCGGGCTACATGCAGTTTCCCCCATTGGACCGGTTCGCAAAGCTTCATAAGCTGGCTACGGCAGTGGTCACTGACGCAGAGGACAAAAGCTGCCCTCTCTACTTTCTTGTGCAAGTGAAGCTTATCCGTGTTGTAGAACTCTTCTGGCCCGTGGATCGATAAGGAATAGGGGATGTTCCAGGCAATCGACGTCAACATTCCAACAGTGGCGACCGGACCGCCAAAGTGGATGTGAAGATGGGTGTGATCTCGCTGCCGCAGCCAGTCCCCAAGGATCAGCGCTTCGGCCAGATAGAACATCGAGTAGAGAGTCGCTGTTCCACCTATTGCGCCCAGTTGGCCCACAGCGAGTAGCCCGCGAAAGATAACAGAAGGACGGGTCAGTACGAGCCTGAGCAGGAGAAGAACAACTTGCGCCGGGCGTGTCTGTTTGACATAAAACGTTGTTTCACACTCCCGTTCTACTGTGTCGGAAAGAGCGCTGTTCTCCCAGCGTGGTTCATTGATGCAGGCAACATCAATGATGAAACCCCTCTTCCTGAGCTCCAATACCTCGTTTAACAGGAATGTGTGGGAAATGGCCGGATAAGCGCTTAAGAGGTAGGCAAGCCGCGGCCCTTTATCCGTGCACGAGTCGCTGTTCTTAACGTCTGCGAATGAAGGCATCGACTTCATCTGAATAGATCCGAATGTTTGCGCTGCAGGTCCGCTTTCGACCAGCGAGGCACTTTAGATCCGTCTGAAGGTCACGGACTTCTCTCGTTCTGCGGCGCAGCCGATTGGCCTACGAAATGCGGGTTGAAACCAAATGCTCTGAGGGTTTCATCAATCACTCATCGGCCGCCCGCCGTCACAAGCATATTGCTCTGCGTTCGAGGATTTTCATTGCTGGATAGCTCGTCTGTGGTCAGTCTGGTCGCGCTCAAACATCCCACGAGCAACAGTAAAGGGAGAATCACTGCACTGTTTAAGAGACTGTCGATCGCAGACAAGAGAATGGCGGCCGCGAAGACCCGCTGAAGATTATGAGCGTCCATCGACGTGCGAGCTTTCGAGAACGAGAGTACACGGGCCACTGGGAGGAGTTGAAGTGATTCCAGCGCCAGCAGACCAAATGCCCCATACATTCCGAAGGCCAGCATCCAAAGCCCCCACGGGCGATTGGAACCACCCTTCCACCAATCCCATTGTCCCGAGCCCAGGACGGGAGTCTCGAGCGCGACATCGACATAACGCTCATCCTGCGAAAGCCGCCACCCGAAGGAGCCGCGGCCAGCTTTGCGCAACAGGCTGGCCGCGGAGTCGGCCACAGTGTTATGGGCGACGAACTTGTGCAAGGAGATTACGTTACCCAAACGAAGACAAGCGAAGCCCACGATTCCCAGGAGTAAGAGTAGAGTGACAACTCGCAGCATTCGTCTGTGGCTAACGACGAGAACTGGAATGAGACCGAGGAGCAGCAGAATGCTCCCGCCGGATTGGCAAAGAAGAGTCGTTCCCAGGAGAATGCCGGTCGCAGCGCCGATCGGAATGCCAACAATCCGATCGGAGGCACGGAGCTTCCACAGCCCAAATGCAATAAGGGCGGAGGTTGCCATCCAAATGCCCAGCTGATTTCCATCTTCGAGCAGTCCTATGGGACGAAACCCAAAATAGCGGTGTGCCCCTATCCAACGATACGGCTCATAGCCGTAGAGGGCAGCGTATATCTGTGGGCCTGTGATGACTTCTAGCAGACAGATGGGGACATAAGCCAGACCCGCCATGACAAATGCCCGGGCGGCAAGGCGCTGCGCCTTCGTGTCGACGAAATAGATTCTCCCTAAGATATAGGGCACACCCCACGCCAGCGCCAGGTAAACCGCGCCGCGCAATCCAACAACCAGGCCTTGGGTATTTGCGATCGCCGAAAACACAGGAACAACACACCAGCAGAGCATGGGGAGGTCCCAAAATGTCAATCTGAATTTGCTTGCGAACGGGCGATCGACAAGCACAACACCCAAAAGACCTGTCATCCCCAGAATGCTCGCCTTAGTAACAAAATATCCAGAGGGTAGACTCAACCCTAGTATCCAAAACGGAAACGCCGCACTGTTCGGAACAAAGTTCGCAGAGGGCAGCAGTGCCCACCCGGCGATAAAGTTGACGAGCAACGCAGTTCGGATACTATACCGCCAGAAAACGTATAGACTAAGGGGCACCCAGGCGGCGAAAGCAATGTTAGGAGGAAGCAACGTGCAATCCCTGAGAATCGGCGGTGCCGAGATAGATGTACTTGAGAGCGTGTCGTGATAGCGGGTATTGAGTGGCTTACACCCACCCGCGCAACTGGACTGGCAGCCTACGGTTTTGGGTTCATTTGTTGCGTGATCGCAGCGATTTGGGCAACGGTACAAGCAACCCGGTCACGATTGGCCGTGTCCCTTGCGCTATGCGAAGCCGCTTTCTTCTTGGATATCCTTTTCAACTTGCGGTGGAGTCTCCATCAGTTCCTCATGAACCAGGCGACCCAGTTAACCCTCTATGCCAGTCGAAGAGGCCCCCAGACATTGGTTCTCGTGGTCTTCGTTCTGCTGTTCTTTGCAGGACTCGGCTTAGCATTGAGAAGTTTTCGCGGCAATGCTTACGCGTTGCTGGCAATTTCTGGCGTATCGTTATCCCTGCTTCTTTGGTGTACAGAGGTCGTATCTCTTCATGCAGTGGACCACATTCTGTATCATCCAATTGGACAATATATGACCGTGAGCTTCCTATGGGTCCTTGCATGCCTAATGACGTCGATAGGAATCGTGGGCGACTCCTCTACTGTCCGAAAGCTCCGGCGAGTTCGCCGAGGCTAGGTGATCACCTGGATACAGTCAATAGCGAAGGCTCCGGTTGCATGTCCACTTGACTGGTGCGGCAATCGCTGCGGCTGATTGGCACCGCTGGAATACCCACGACCGTCGCTCCACGGGGTATATCTTTGGTCACAACGGCATTTGCACCTACGGTGGCTCTGTCGCCGATGATAACGCCACCTAAGATCGTCACACCACGACCTAGCCACACTTCTCGACCTATTTCGATTGATTTGGAGATATGTCCAGAGTTCCGGATCGTTTTGCCTGGGTCTCGGCCATGATTCGCGTCGCGAATGCTTGTATATTCACCGATGATGGTGCCCCTGCCAATCGTCACCCCAGCCATCGCCACCACATGCACGCCGGTGGACATCACAACGCCATCGCCGACATCGATCCGAGCCGTTCCCTGTGTCTCTAAGTGCACACCCGGGTAGAGCAGCACATCCTCTCCAAAATCAACCTGCCTGCTGCCATATACAAAGACCTTGCCGAGCACTACGGTAGAGACCGGGACATTCGTGCTCAATGCTGCCGAAAGCCGAGCATGCGTGTAGATACGTTGAAGCCCAGAAAGAAGCGGAGAACTGCACCTAATGAGAGAAGACAAGGTGCTGCTCGACAAATACTTGAGAGTACGCTGAATGTTCATTGGGTATCGTGTATCGTGTGCGGGTTCACTGATCACCATGGTCGCGGTGGCGAAACGCGGCCGCCTTGTGTCTCTTTCCATGCCAGGCGCATGGAGAGCGCCCGGTTTTGATTGGCCTCGTACTTCAGCGTGCGCGTCGGTTCGTCTCTAAAGTAACTCCTAAGCGTGGAAAGCCCGCACATAGCCAGTTCAAGCCATTTGGCTAACCAGGCCATGCCACCATGATGTTTACGGTAGTACAGTAGTGTACTGCGCATCCGCCAACGCATAACCTGCCTGCCGGTGGACGAGAAATGGAGCCCCTCAATGCGTCGGGACGAGTTCCCGCCAATGTGTATCACTTGAATATCAGGCCAGTACCAGATCTGATGCCCCGCCTTCTTAATACGGCGGCAGAGATCCACTTCCTCCGCGTACAGGAAGAAGCGGGGATCGAAGAAGCCTACTTGATCCAACACCTCGGAACGAATAATCGAGAACGCCCCCGGCACCCAGTCCACCTCCGCGGGCCGCCCAGGATCAGCCCAGGTGCGATCGAACCGTCCGAAAACACGTGATCTCGGGTAGCGTGCCGCAAGCCCGGTAAGTACAAAAGCGTCGCTGATCACATGAGGAAACATTCGGGCAGATGGTTGCCAAGAGGAATCGCGTCCCATGAGCCGCGCGCCGGCGAGCGCCACCCGTGGCGAAAGCTCCATATGTTCCACCGCCACTCGTAGCGACCCTGGACAAAGAAAGGCATCTGAGTTCAGCAGCACTATGTATCTTCCTTGAGCGACTCCGAAGGCAAGATTATTCGCTGCGGCAAAGCCAAGGTTTTCAGCGCTTGTGATGAGCTGTACGTAGGGAAACTCTTCTTCCACCATTCCTGGAGAACCATCGGTAGAGCCATTGTCCACGACCAGGATTTGGACTCGCAGGTTGCTCATTTCCCTGTGGATCGACTCCAAACACTCCCGGAGCTCATGTCGTGTGTTGAGCGATACAACCACGACTGACACGTCGTAGGGATGGCTGGGGGCAGTAATCACGGCAGGTTTAGTCACGATTGATGGCAGTTTCTTACGCTGGGAGCAGGCATGCCAGGATGCCCTTCCAGTTGATCGGTGTAACCAATCAAGTCGATGCGATGAGGGAGCGTAGCGCCGATCACCAGCCCGAGGTCTGTCACAACTTGAAGCTGCCGCATCTCACGATTGCATGCAGAGTCTAGAAGCGTCGGAGTAGCCTTTCGACTCGCGCCTTGGCTTGGACTTAATGCTGTTGTGTCACTACTTCACCGAAGTCCTACGGGTTGTTGCTCAACGTCCAATCGAGGATCTGCTGAATCGCCGTTGCCTGGCCAGTAGACGCCCCAAATCCAAAATACGCGGCACTGCCACCTACGGTTGCCGGTATGTCAATCATGACACTATTCGTGGCGCTCGGATGTGACGCCAGTGTTTTGTCCGTCAGCGTCCATGTCAGAGCTATGCCATCGTAGACTATATGGGCATGGATCAGATCGCCACTTGCCATGATCACTCCGCTGGAAGTCAAATCAATCGCAGGCACAGTCGGTACTGCGCCGTCAACGTAAACCCCGGTCGAGTCGCTACCTTCGCCCGCGTTGTCAAAAATGTCGAACTTGATCCCAACGCTATGTTGGATGGTAACGAAGCCCAGGCCGGCGCCTCTTCCTCCGACTGCCTCTGCTCCCGCGTTCTCTATGACAAATGTAAATCCATCTCCTTCGGCGTGAGTGAGTTGGAAATCGAAGTCCGTGGTGAAAGATACATCGTTAATCGGCGCTGCAAAATATGCGCTCGCAGCTTCGTTGTCAGAGCCGTTAGTCAATTCTAGAGCGGTTCCCGAATAGGTCGCCCCATTCAGCTTAAGGCCATTTCCATCAAAGCCAGCTGGATAGTTCGGGCTCGAGTAGGTGGGAATAAATTCCCAGGACGTGATTGTTTGGTAAGACGAAAGGTCGCCGGTGGCTCCTGTAAAGCCAGCGTATGCTGTAGTCCCCCCAACTATTGACGGAATGTCGATTGGCCAGGAATAGGACCAGGTTCCCTGAGTACCGGAATCGGTCAGAGTAAGAGTCAAATCTGTCCCATCGTAGGTGATGTGGGCCGCGAACAGGTCTCCACTGTGAAGATTGATGGGGGTGCTGGAGAGGTCGATGGCGGGAATCGTGGGCAGCCTTCCGTCAGTGAATAGGCCGGTGGAATCTGCCCCCTCGTCGGCGTTATTAAAAAGGTCGAACTTGATAGCTACGCTATGCTGGATGCTGACAAAGCCGAGACCAGCACCCCAGCCTCCGACTGCCTCTGGCCCGGAGTTCTGTAGCACAAACGTGAATCCGTCCGCCTGAGCATCGGTGATCTGGAAGGTAAAGTCCGTAGTGAAGGCTTCAATGTTCAACGGAGTCGAGTAAAACGCGCTGTTGGCCTGATCTAGCCCGCCCGTCGTCAGCTGCAATGTAGTGCCGAGGATAGAAGCTCCATTCAAAGCCATTCCGGCGGGGGTGAAGCCTGAGCTATAGTCGGCCAACGGCCCGGATATTATGGTGTAGGTAGCCGACGCTACGGGGCTATTTAAGACCCCGGTGCCCGCTGCGAAGGCTCGAACGCTGGTCGTGGAGGATATGTCGACTGGCCCCGCGTACTTCATGGAAGAGATGTTAGGCGTCGTCCCGTCAGTCGTGTAATAGATCTCGGTCCCGGGCGTTGGATCCGAAATTGATACAGTCTGTGTCGCGTTGTAAATTCCTCCAGGAATCGAGAATTCCGGCGCAGCTGCGACAGTTGACACACCACTGGCTGTGAAATCTAAGGCGGTGGCCGAATATGGTGGCAACACTAAGGAACTACCGAGATTGATGACATTGGTCGTTAGCTCCACAGACGCCGGCGTTTGGTTCGTCGGTTTCCCGGTGGGAGCTTCGTTGAGGTCATCCAGGGCCGACGGAGCATACTGTCGCAGCGTGACGGAGCTGGACGGTGAATGCGTCCCGGAGAAGCTCACGGCATGACTGTTGGAAAGATCTGTATTGATCAACACGATAGACCGATTGTTACCGTTTTCGAAGCAGAACGAATAAAGATACGGAACACTAGTGAGGGCGGGAATTCCGGGGGGAACACTTGTTCCGTTTTGACTAGTCCCGGCGAAGTTATAAGTTGCATTCTGTGAAATAGGACACGCAAACATTGGGCCAATGATAGACTGGTTCACTAATGAGATTGCAAGGAACTGCGGGCGAACGTTATTCGTAGCGCCTCCCATGTCAATCGTGTTGCCCCACAACTTTATCTGATCGCCGTTATTGCCTCCTCCTTGATACATGGCCAATTCAAAATACGACTGGTGGTGAATCCCAAAGGTCTGCATATTCAGCAAAGGCTCAAGGGCAGCGATTACGCCTTCCCCCGCTCCTGCATTGATATAGTCCATGTGCGTTTGATCGATAGCGCCATTGTTCGTTCCCTGGCCCCATTCATAGATATTGACTTGGCAGGGCGTCACTCCATTGCCCCCGCAGGTATTTTGGCTCAGGTAGTCATGGGCAGATTGATAAAAGTTAGATGGGTCTTTTGGATCGATCACTTTGTCATACGGCTCGATCATGGCGCCCAGCCACAGATCGATATCTGTCGCAAAACTGTTCACATAGCCATAGGTGTAATCTTCCAGCTCGATCGAGTCGGGGCGAGCTCTCTGGATCGCAGCATCTGCGGAATAATTGACTGCCGTCTGGGCATTCATCACTAGATCGAAGGCGGTTGCGGAGTAATAACTGCTAGCGCGCATACCGGCGAAGATGGTTTTGGCTCTAGCGCTGTAATCATAGTAGTACTCATTATTCGGTTCGTTGCTCCGCCATGGGATCGAAGAGCCTGCAGCGATTCCGTTCCAGCATTCGTTACAAAAAGCGAGGTGAATCTGGCTAAAGACCGTCGTCCATGGTTGCGTCTGGCCTAGCGCGGCGCGTCGGGCGCCGTAGATGGAGGACGACGGTCCCGCAAGGAACTCGATGAGGCTGGAGGCATCACTGGATGTGATTGTCACCGGAACTTCTAGGTATGGCTCGGCCCCCAGCTGCTGACAGATCACAAGATAATCCTCAAGTGAAAGAGTTTTCTGCCCCGTTGCTGCTGGCCCAACAAAATAGTTTGGCCCCGAGACGGTCGGTCTTTGTGCGTAATAAGGCTGGGTCCAGTTATCGACGGTCTCGGCGTTTTGACCCAGCCAGTCGCGGAAGGTCCCTGCGTTCCCTCCCGAAGACAGATGAAAATAGGACACAAGAGTACTCATCACTTCGTCTCTAAACACTGTGGAGTTTGATCCCGTCTCGACGCGTTGAAAGGCTACGTTGTCAAGATATGCAGAACCACCGGAGACGGTGAAACTAACCTGTTGCGGTCCGCGTGCCGTCTTGGCGGCCGTTTCTGAGGCCGTGCAGGCGAAGCTATAGAGTGTCCAGGATGAGGTGAGCGTGGGTTGATAGGCGCCGCAGCTATATCCACCGCTCGCTAGGCGTGCGGCCGTGATCTTGAGAGTCGGAGAGCCCGCGGACGCCTTAGCCCAAAACGATAGCTCATATGCGCCGTTCATGAGGACAAATATGTCAGCGGAGTAAAGAGAATCGAAATAGTAGTTCGCTTCGGCAGAGGACCCCTTGGGGGTTGCATTCAGTTCCAGAGCCTGGGATCCGCAGATGTCGCATAGGTCTGATGTATCGCTGAGAAGCTTGGCCCCACCAGAGATCGAAGCAGAAAAACCTCCTTTGCTTTGTTCCCACCATGACTCAGGCGTCGAGGAGAAGGCCATTTCGATGATCACTAGGTCGCCTGGCACGAGCGGGGCCGCACACGCCGTTCCCATTATAAATAATGGAGCAATTCCTACTTGGTTCGGACTATTAGGTCCAGTGTTCGATGACACGGATCCAGTACATCCAAGTTCAGGCCCGGAAGACTGCACGACGGAATAAGTTGCCCCTTGCCAATAATTCGCTACAACCGGATCGTAAATATCTGGGTCGGTGAAACTGGTTTTCGTTCCTGCAGAAGTAAGCAGCCAGAGTTGCTGATCTAAAAGAGGCTCGAATCCTGGATTAATGGTACCGATGAGATTCTTGAGGAGTTGCCCACTGTCCCAATAGTCAATGACTCCGATGTTCAGGCCGATGCGGTTCGTCGTTGGTCTAAGAATGGAAGCATCGTTCAGGACGACTGAAGGAGTGGTGGACGACTCTTGAGCACCCACCCTTAAGACACTCAGAACAGTTAAGGTAACAAATAGCGCGGTATTCCAAGAGGGACCCACGCCACTTCCAACAGCAATCTTCATCCGGATATACACCCTTACTCTCTTGGTTAAAGAGACGATCAAGGCACAGTTATTAGAGTGATACAAGGGTGTTGCATTCGAGTTTATTGAGTCGAAGCTCTCTTGCGGCGGTGCCGTTTGCCGGATATCTAACGCGACTGGCCTTTCTGCGCTCTGACCCTCATCTACGCTCCCGGCTTGAAGTATAGAGAGGCCGGAACCTGAAATACGTTCAGGATCGTAATTATGGCGTTATTGAGCATGGCTCAAGTCGCTTCTTCAGATTAGAGGCCTGGCTGCGTTTGGAGTCTGTACCGGATTGCTCAGAGGTTTCTGACAATGAATCGCCACGGATTA
>Ga0116227_10010435_pt1 | contig 16237 bp, 13 predicted proteins | sample S1TSphgellanicum_FD_89693 | JGI IMG/M metagenome (GOLD analysis project Ga0116227, IMG submission 89693) | Host-associated microbial communities from peat moss isolated from Minnesota, USA - S1T2_Fb - Sphagnum magellanicum MG | ecosystem: Host-associated > Plants > Peat moss > Unclassified...
AAGAGAATATTTTTTTTGTTTTTGTTTTTTTTTTTTTTTTTTTTTACATTTAATTTTCAATTTTTTATTTTTTTTTTTTTTTTTATTTGGTTTTAAACACATTAAAAAAAATTTAAATTATTCTTTAAATTGATTTTTATTGATTTTTTTAAAATTGTTTGAACCCAAAAAAAAAAAAAAAAAAAAAAAAAAAATTGGAAAATAAAAGTAAAAAAAAAAAAAAAAAAAAACAAAAACAAAAAAAATATTCTCTTGACAAACAAATTTACAAAATTGTAGAGCAAAGCAAGTTAGTTAGAAAGACATAGTGATAACACAAAACAAGACAAATGAACAACGTTTGGAAAATAGGGATGCAATGTAAAGCATTCCACTAAAACAACTTGTAAATTGTTGAAGAAGATTAAATAAAGATGGGATCTCCTAGGCCTCAATTGTGCTATCTATGACTTTTAGGAGCAAAGCAACTAACCATGCAATAGCTTGGAAAAATAATCAAAATAGAAGAAGAGACAAAAACACTAAGTACACATTCTTATGAAAAATCAAGAGAATAATGGATGAGACAAGTTTGTGGTATTAGATGTTGAAGGGGCTCTTTTATTGGAATCATAATCCATTTTGTAGGTCATTTTGGATCTTCAATTGATTGCTTTCTTGAAGTTTTAATGCATTTGTGTTTGTTGAAAATCAAGTTTGTTGTTTTGAAGCTTTAATGAAAATATTTGTAGTTAATGGAAATCAAGTTGGTTGTCTTGTTGAAGCTTTCATGCATTTTGTAGGTGCTATAAATTGATTTGCCTTATTTGTTGGAGCTCTAATCAATTTTGTAATTGCTTGAATTGATTAAGCTAATTTTGTTGGAACTCTAATGCATTTTATAATTGCTATAAATGTAGGTGGTTGGAGCTCTAATACATTTCATAGTTGCTAAGAATGGAGTTGGTTAATTTGATGGAATTTTATTGCATTTGGAAATTGAATTTAGCTTCACTTGAATTGTTCCCCTTCCTATGTTTTTTAATTCAATGGAATGTTGCTCTTTCAATATCATGTTGAAATGATTAGACCTCTATCACTTGATGGTGTTATGTGATTGTGTAAAAACAAATTAGTACAATGATCTCAATATCACTTCATGTAATTTGATAACTTTTTGTAACATGCATAGAATGACCATGTTGTTAGAATTTTGGAGTTTTAAACTTATCTCTTTTAATATGCCATTCATGAGTTATTTTGTACTCCATTGTCTCTTGAAATTTGATTTTGTAACATTATTACACCATGTAAGACTCAAAACCAAACTATGTGTTTAACCTTAACCTTGTCAAATTGAGACAGAAATACATTTTAATAATTCAACACCAAACCATGCACTTAACTTTAACCTTATCAAGTAGAACAAAACTATAACCTAATAATTATTTGTAATGTAAGGACAAAATAACCATCCCATTGGAACTTTTGATTATCAAATTATTTCCTTTAGCATATTGTGACTTATTACTTCATAGATTTTTATATTTTATGTTTATAAGGTGATTACACCCTAAAAGTAATATGATGAACAAGCCATGTTAGTATTGTGAAGAAAGGTTATAATTCCATAATTTTGTGTAACAAGTTCAAGTACAATTTGTATGAAACACTATGAGAAAAAACGTGTTTTACATTGGCTTTGCACTTCAATTTTTGAGTTGCAAAGGACACTTGCAACTCACTGTATTTATATGTCGTGAATTCTAATAAACAAGTTGTATGAGTTGCAAAGTTGGAACTCACCATATATACAATGCAACTCAATTGCAACTCAGTCAAAACAACTAATTTTCAACTACTATTCAACTCCATTATAATTACACCCATGATGTCTTTGCTCACATCATTAATTGTCATTCATCTATTAAAATATGACACATGGCATTATGAAAAAATTTGGACATAAAAAAATTCAAAATATTGATCTCCATCATCCATTATGATTGTTAATGACGGTCTGAAATTGTGACATGTGGCATAATAAAAAAATTGCCACATGGCATATTAATTGTATTTTGGAAAAAAAAATTTAATAGTTAAGAGGTCATACATAACCATAGGTAGGTAGGTTGGTAGGTCTTAAGACTTATATAACTACATATTTACCTAACATTATTAGAATTCTTAATTTTTTATATTAAAATTTTTGGTAAAAAAAAGACCCATTTTGGATAGGCATTAAAAAAACCTATTTGAACAAGTAGCTTTGAACATGTCCATTGTGATTAGGCCATGTAATTTTTTACCAAGCCTAAATTGGCATTTTTTATTAGTGATTTTGACTAGTACTTTTGACTAGTTAATATAACAGTTAAATGATTTTTTGATTGGTCAAACACCTTTTTGACTAGGCAAATGCCATGTGGCATTTGAACATTGGCCATCTAGGGTATGCCACATGGCATTTAAACATTGGCCATTAAGTTATGCCACGTGGCATTTAAACATTGACCATTTAGGCTATGCCACCTACCTAGAACCTAAGCAACCTAGGTTAAACTTAAAATTAAATACTTATTCTTAAGGTCCCTATGTTTAAAAACTTACAACTTAAACTCCTAAGGTTAGGTCTAGGAGCCTATGACTAGCAACTAAGTATAAAAGTTATAGCATTTACTAAGCTTAAATGTACACTACCTATATTAAGCATACACCTAAATGACCTAGGTAGGAAGATTTTAGTTCATTTTGAATTTAGCTTTTAAGGTTAAACCTTTTCATTTGGCTCATCCTAAGTGGCGTTTTCTTTAAAAATATTTCTTATGTCTTGGATACTTATGGTGCATCTATTCATATTGCTCATATTTTGAAAAAGATGACAAACAATATGAAACAAATTTTCACTACTACAAAAATGGGGTGTAGTTCACTAACTTAAATGACTATGGGACCTTAAAAATGAAATAAGTTCATTGCATTTTATTGATTTCATTCGGATGAAAGTTATTTCATTATGATATCATTATGTAAACATCATGTTTCATTATTAATTAATATAATTCAATATTATGATTTATTATAATACATAGGTTTATTTTTATGTTTTTGTAATATTTTATATATGTTATTTTATGATATACCATATATTATTTTAAGTTCTTTTAGTTATTCTAATTTATACATTCTTATAAGTTATTATAGGCTATTATAAATTATTGTACCCTAAATTACTAAACATTATTTTCCTTTAAGGTATCTTAATTAATTTATTATAAGATTTTAAATTATCCTAAATTAAATTATTCAATTAACTTTAGGCTATACCTTAGGTTATTTTATTTTAAATTAATATATGTTATTTTAAGTTATATTTTAACTTATTCAATGTCATTCTACTTTGTGTTATTATAAATTATTTTATCATAATTATAATAACTTAAAATAATCTAAATTAAAATATAATGACTTAAAGTAAAGTAATTTAAAATATAAAATAATAACTTATGAAAAATATTTTAAAATATCTTATAATATAATAACTACCAATAACTTGTGATATTATAACATAGAATATGCAACAATAATTATAATACAATAATCACTAATAGTCATAATATAACATATAATAACCAACAATAACCATGAATAAAATAGCCACCAATAGAATAGCCATCAATAGCCATCAATACCTATCAATAAAATAACCACCAATGGCTTACAATGGAATAACCACCAATAGCCATTAATAAAATAGCCATCAATAACCACTAATATATTAACATTAATAACCATCAATATCCACCAATCAAATATCCATCAATAATCATTAGTATAATAACCACCAACAGCCATTAATATAGTAACCATTAATAACCATCAATATCCATTAAAAAAATCCACTAATAACCATTAATATAATAACCATAAATAATCACCAATGTCCATCACTAGAATAACCACCAATAGCCATTAATATAGTAACCATTAATTATCACTAATATCCACCAATAGAATAGCCATTAATAGCCACTAATATCATAACCATTAATAATCACCAATATCCACCAATAAAATATCCATTAATATCAATAACCATTAATAAAATAACATCCAATAGTCATTAATAAAATACCCACTAATAGCCATTAATATCAATAACCATTAATAAAATAACATCCAATAGTCATTAATAAAATACCCACTAATAGCCATTAATAACATAACAACCAATGGCCATTAATAGAATAACAATTAATCACTATTAATAAAATAATCATCAATAGTCACCAATATAATAGTTATTAATAGCCATTAATAGCCACCAATAAAATAACCAATAATAACCATCAATAGAATAGGTACCAATAGTCATTAATAACCACCAATAACTTTAATAATAAAAAAAACTAATAGCCATAAATTAGAATTAATTGGGATTGCCAAAAATAATCTAAGGTGAAATAATCTATAATAAACAAAAGTAATTTGAAGTGAAATAACTTATAATAACTTAAAATTGCCAATAATAACATAAGGTGAAATACCTTTCAATAGCCAAAAGTAACTAATAATAGCCTCACATAATAAAAAAAAATCTAAGATGAAATAATTTATAATAGCAAAAATTTTTATAATAGTTACAAGCAGCCTAAAGTGAAATAATTTATAATAGCAAAAAATAGTAAAAAATAATTGAAAATAGCCATAAATAATGTAGGGTGAAATAATTTAAATTAATGAAAAATAACCATATAATAATTGAAAATAACTTACCATAGGTAATATTATTATATTATCAAAAATCTTATCCATTTATTAAACCTTTTTTTTCAAAAAAATGGTCATTGAAATGTTATTGAATAATGATATTCAAAAAAAATTTTGTTCAAATGATTTTACTCTTTCATAAGAAAATAAATGTAATTATGTACATTATTGAAAATTTTAAAAAAGTAAACTCAAATCATTTCATTTGAACAAAATTTCAATAATATATGAATTTTCAAAGTTTATGTTTTTGTAATGTTTAAAATGAAGTATTTGATAAATAAAATGTAATGTAACGTATTATCAAAACAAGTGAAGTGGCTTAATGGTAAGGGTGTTTGCTTCCAACTTAAAAGTCAGGGGATCAAAATTCATGAGTGGTGTTCTATGTGGTCAATGGTAAGTTAACCAAATATTTTCCTATTTAATCCTTTTGAAGATGTATTTAAGTTGATTATGTGACCTACTTACATAGGTTAGGTTTTTAACTTAACTTAGGTAATGACAGGTGTCAATAAATCATAAGTTGGAAAATCATGAAATTATCAATAACATTACATATTAAATAATTTAATTTTAATTGATTTTCCATGTTCGCTAATTAATTAATTAGCAAGTGCATGGCTTGGTAAATTTGTACTTCACTTGAGAGTGACGTTGTTTCATTAGGTACTAATGAAACAAATCATTGTTTATAGCAACTGGTCCCTGTTCATTAAGGGGTTAACCAATTTCACCAGGTAAAATGTCCAAATTCACTCAAAATCTAATGAAACCCGAAATGAACTAAGATGCATTTTGGTGTAGTGTTTTAGGAAAAAGAAAAATATTTTCATGTCCACACAACACTAAAACCTTTAAGTTCACACAATGTTATTCCTAAAGAACTATGGAAGACACATAAATTAAATAAATAAACAAACAAATATGTAGGTTAATATGTATGTTAATTAAGTTAAAATAAAAATTAGTAATAGTTAATGTCTAGTTATTTAATTATAATTAATAATCACAACCATATTATAAATCTTTGAATTATATAAAATATTAAGATAATTATAATGTATTATATTGTTGATTAATATTACAACCAAATTATATTTAGTCCTTACAAAATTGACCTAATTCATTATATATTATGAATAATGTATTTGTAATAATTAATATTTAACTATTTAATTACATATTCATTATTGTATTTTAAGTAAATAACTAGTTTACCAACTAGTAATTTATCATAGGTATATTAATGGTCTACCCTAGCTTATATAATTAGGTTACCTATAAGCTAAAATATAGGTAAATAGGTGGAGTAAAGGTAGGGTATGTATAAATAAATACACCTACACATAAGTTAATTGTATTTATGTTATTTAGGCACATACTTACATAACATTAGTTTAATAGGTTATTAATTTAACCTAGGAAAAATTAATTATGGCCAAACTAATGATTGGTAAAATAATAATGTCTAAACCAAACACAACTAAAGTAATTATGGCAAAAATAATGATTATTAAATTAATAATGGCTAAACCAGCCCAAAAAAAAATTATGAAAAAATATGTATGATTAAATTAATTATGGTTCAATTAATCATATCTAAATAAATAATAGTTCAATATATAATGACTAAGCTAATTTTGGGTAAAATAATTATGGCACAACCAACCATGGCTAAATAAAAAATGATTAAACTTACTAATGAATAAATATTTTATGGTTAAACCAATGAATAAAAGTGGGTAAACTAAAAATCGTTGAACTAACAATGAATAAAATTAACATGGCTAAACTAACCAATGAATAAATATTTTATGACTAAACCAACTATGCATAAATTAATTATGGCTAAAATAAAGATGAATGAAGTAATTATACGGCTAAAATCAAAATAGTTAAAATGTTTATGGCAAAATTAATCATGGTTAACCTATAAATGGGTAAACTACCCATGATAAAATAAATATCATTAAATTAACCACAAATAAATTTTATATGGCTAAACTAGAAATGGTTAAACTAACCATGAGTAATAAATTTGGCTAAACTAACCATTAATAAAATTAATATGGTTAAACTAACTAATGAATAAATATTTTATTAAAAATTAATCATGAAAATTTTAATTGTGGCTAAAATAAACATGAATGAAGTAAATATGGCTGAAATCAAAATGGTTAAAATATTTAGTGCAAAATTAACCATGGCTAAACTAGAAATGGTTAAATTAATGATGAATAAATAAATTTGTCTAAATTAGCCATTAATAAAATAATATGGATAAATTAGTTAATGAAAAAATATTTGATGGTAAAATCAATTATGCAAAAATCAATTATGGTTAAAATAAACATGAATGAAATAATTATTACTTAAATCAAAATGATTAAAATAATTATGGGTAAACTAAATGTGGTTAAACTAGAAATGGTTAAAATAACCATGAGTAAATAAATTTGGTTAATTTAACCAATAATAAATTTAATATGGTTACACTAAGTAATGAATAAATATTTTATGGCAAAACCAACCATGGCTAAATTAAAAATAGTTTTTAAATTAATTATGGGTTTCTAAATTATGGTTAAATTTATTAAGGTAAAATAATAATATGTTAAAAATAAATATAGTTAATTTAGTTATGCTTATAGTAACCATGGTTAAATAAGTTATGGTTAGTTCGAATTCTAATTAATTTTTCATAGATAATTGAACCAAAATTAATTTCAATATAATCAATTTAACCATAGTTAGATAAACCATATATATATATATAGTTTAACCATAATTAATTTGGTCACGATTCATATAGTTATGATTAGTTAACTTTTACATTTCCAATTTTTTTTTGATTAATCAAACATAGTCAAAATGTTCAATGTAGTCCCAAGATACCCAACTAGTATTGAAATTTATAGTTGGCCATTTCAGCTAAGCCTACTTAATTAACCCTATTGATTGAGTGTAATAGGTGGCCTTGTTGAGTAGGGCACTTGCCAATTTGACTAGATGTTTAATTTGATTAATTGTCAAATTGGTCGCTCTAGTTGAATTGATTAGTTAAAAGATACCCATTATCATTCAAGCCCTTATCCTCTAGTCAAAAATACATTTTCTTTAATAAAAAAAACCTATTTAGTCAACTTGGGTTAATTTTTTAAAATAAGAATTTTAGTAGTGTAGGCATTACCTACCTACCTACCTACTTAGGTAGGTAGAAAAGTAAGACCTATTTACTTACTTGGGTAAATAAGTAAGCATGAAAGCATAAGACTAAATGCACTAAAAAATAGCCATGAAATTTTATTTTATATTTTCTGCTTTGTTTTTAAGTTAAACTTTTTTCAACTCATCCCAAAATGGCACATGTATTTTAATGTGAAAACATAAGATAACAAACCTTTTTTATATAGTTTTTAACATGGGATTCAAAAACAAAGCATATGGGTTAAATATTTTAATTGTTCATTAGTTGCAATTGAGTTACAATTAGAATACTTAAACATTCAAAGTCAGCCAAATCCAAAGGGAGGGCTCTATTATTTTTGGCATCTTAAACAAAACTTGAACCCCTCCTATTGGCGTATTTAATGCACTAAAATTGTCAAAAATGGAATAAAATTGAAAAAGTTATGGCCCTTCAAAAAAAAGGGGTTAATAACTCAAAAAACAAATCACTAAATACTAGAAAGGCCAGTTCCTAAACGCCCACAAAATTCCTTGTATGTTGTTTTGTTGTTGTTAAAGTTCAAAAGTAAGTTTTAAAACTTCCAGTGGTGTTCTTATAGCTCTTTAAATCGTTTTAAATGAATAAGAAATAAAAAAGTTATGAGGTTTGAAAATAGGAAGGGTCCAAACAAAAAAAAAGAAAAAAACTTATTTTGTAAGTTGGAAAGCTTATTTCTCTTCTTTTTATTTTTTCATTATTCATTTTCATTTGCACTTCAAAGATGATTTCTAAAACTTGAAGTAGCTCTCCCATGGCATTTTAAATCACTCAAATTGAAACACATATGATGAAAGTATAAATAACTAATGAATATGTATCTTAGTTGTAAGGTAATGTGGTTTTGGCAAACGCGATTTCTCATAATGAAATATGAATAGACCTTATTAACAAGTAGGTGGCATTTCTTTTTTCAAATATAATAAGAGGATGCCACAAATGGTAAAGATAAAAAATGAGTGAAATGGTTATGTTATTTAGATGGTGGAACTATGGAAACTATAAAGCACTGCCAAATTTTTTACAATATATTTTGAGGTTATATTATAAAGCAAAATGTGATAGCAATGCATTTCGAAAAAATAAATCACAAATATCAAGGGTCAAAAGATAAAATAAAATAAAATCTAGCAATGTTTTACATAAGACAACACCCACATAGTGTGGGCATTACTAAAATAAGAACCCTTTTAGCTCCCACCTCAGGAATTCTTATTTTAGTAATGCCTTACTCCTAGGGTGTTACCCTACACTTTGCATGGATCAACATAGGATGAAAATCATTACTTATGATAGGACATGTTCAATAGCCACCTTTAAGTTATCATAACATAATGTGTAATATTAAAAAAATGTAATTATAATACATTGGAGTGATGAATCTTAATGAGACATCACATAACATGAAGGGGATGGGTGTAATCACAATAAAATGTGCCAAAGGAGTTGTTGGATCCAATGAAAACCTATACCACTACTCCTTTGAAAAACCACCATTAATTGTATTTAATAAATTATTTGTTCATCTTTTAAAATTATGTTTATTTATCCATGAAGTTGGAATCCTATGAATTTGGAGTCCTTTAATTATGTTGGGATAATCCTTTTACATACACAAAACACTTGTTGAAAAATGTTTTAAAATTGTATATGATTTTTAAAATTCAAACCTCTACAAAATATTTTCACATTTATATATTCCATAAAAAGGTTCACATGCATTGAACCATTCAAAAGTCCTTTTAGGTTCAGTTGAATTATATTATGATTTTTTAATGTCCATAATGATTAAAATAATTCAAAATTTGAAATCATGGTCAAAAGAAAAGTTATCCATTGATTGTAATGTAATTTTAATGAGAAAATTTCAAAAGTTTATCATAGTATGGGTCACATTTGGTTTCAATATTAACATCCAGTCCAACAAACTATATGAATGATTGCCAAAATTGGCATCATAAACCAATACATGAAGGCCCCATGTCAAATGCATGCACTCTTCAAAAGGATTATGTCCCTTGACAAGTTAGCTTCTTTTCATTATGATTGGACCCAAATCCTCAAAAATCTAACAAGATAACTTATAGGCAACATGTACCAATATTATTATGTACAATTTATGAACTAGGACTATATATCAAGTTTGAATATATGTTGCAACTTGTGGCACAAATATAATGTAATTAGTTAATGCAATGTACAATCCCACATTTTAAATGTGGAACATTCAAACGTAACATGTGCATGCACAATATAATCATGTTCAACTTGTAACATGTAAATAATGGCATGTGGCAAGGAGCATATCACATTTAAAACGTGAAACAAAGTTACACATGATTTGATTTTGTACAACATTGATTATGGCATTAAAAGTTGTAATAGTCTACCTAAATAAGCTCTATTTTAAAGTGTTTTCAATGATGAAAAATGAATTGGAACATTGTTTTGTTATGGATGTTAGTATAATGATTAAAACTTGTAACATGTCTTAAGATCTATTGTTATGGAACAAGAAAAGACATGCGTTCAATTTTTACATAAGCACATGTCTCATGAAATTATTAATGTATCCACTCACATGACCACTCAATACGTTCATATTGTGATTTTCAAATTTCATGAATTTGGCTTGTTGTGTTCACAACTTGCCCAACACAACCCATAAGGTACAAAATATATTGCACATGTGCATTACATAAATTGCTCATAAATTTTATTATGTTAAATTTTTTGTTGATGTTCATTCATGTTTAAAGATGTTTTAGTGGGATTACATGTTACAACAATCTTACATTATTAGTTTCATTATACATTGCATGTCATATATAGTAGTTATAAAAGAAGTAAGGCCTTGATCCAATTCATTATCAATTTACCCACTCACAAGGCTATGTGGTGAAATCATCTAGCCATCCTTGGATTTCAAGAATTTAACACATTGCGATTGCATAATACATTTTAAAGGTTTTCCCATCATGTTTAATGATGTTTTATTGTGACCCCAATATATTGTAACATTCATTTATTTCATGTCATGTTATAGTAACTTGAAGGTGGTTGTCAAACACATCCCTTCATTATTTCAATTGTTGCCTTATGTTGATCCACGTAAAGGTTCCCCATAATCCACCATCTTACTAGCATAACAATTTTGCTCATTTTATCTTCACCATTTGCAATATCCTATTCTTATCCTTGAAAAAAATGTCATGTACTTATTAATATATTCTACTCATACTTCATATAACTTGTACATGAAAATTTGAAATTACAACATTTCCTCACAATAAAAACATGGCTTGCTCATAATACTCCTTGTGTATGGAGTCGTCACCTTATAAAAACAATATATAAAAGACTATGAAATAATAAGTCATGGTATGCTTGAAGAAATAATTTGAAAGTAAAAAAACTCCAACTAATTAGCCAATTTGATTTATAGCAACTACAAAATGCCATAAAGTTTCATCAAATTAGTAACTCCATTTCCAACAACTACAAAATGCATTAGAGCTCCAACTAGTTCGTCAATTCCATTCCAACAATAATAAATGCATTAGACTTCCGACAAAATTAATTAAATCAATTCTAGCAACTACAAATTTTTTGTTAAAGCTCCAATAAAAAAGACAATTTGATTTACAACACTTGTATTTAGTACATAAAAGCTCCAACAAAATAACCAACTTGATTTCCACCCACTACAAAAATTTGCATTAAAAATTCAACAAAATCATAACCCATTTGATTTCTACCAACTATAGTATGCATTCAACAAAAAAATCACAACAAGTAATCTTGTCCTTTTGAACACCTTCCCCATGCAATTGGATGTTTGATTTTACCACAATTTGACCAATCTCTGGTTTCCATCAACAATAATATTATTTTCCACTAGTTGTTAGAACAAGTGAACAATGTTGCAATGTTCACTAGGATGGAAGTTGTAATCCCAAATTACCTTTTTCAGTAATTCAAGAAATCAACACAAAATTTCATTCTTAAAGCATAAAAACATTAAGTGACTTTTTCCATATCTTGTCCACTATCAACATCACTACATATGTGTATTGATTCACGCATAACAAATCATTCTTGTTACCAAACCATAAAATTATTTAATGGCTTTCTTTGTGTCTTGTCAACTATCAACATCATTACATATATGTATATCCATTCACGCATAACAAGTTGTTTTTGTTATCAATGCGAGACATTTTGAAGTGGGAATGTTTTTTGCTTGATTGTGACAAAACCTTAAACGTCACAATTTTAAGTTGTGTCATGATGTTAGTTTTAGATGTGATGTGAGTTGTTTTTTCACCATGACAAGAACTTGAATGTCATAATTTTAACTTATGTCATAATGCAAGCTTCACATGTTACATGAAGTATTTAAAAATTTGAAATAAATATGCATTTATCAATATTGATTAATATTTCAATTTGAAATGAGATCCAATACTGCCCTACTAATTATGGATTTAAGGCATGCCAAGGGTTTAAGAACACACATTACACATAAAGGTAAAATGCAAGATAAGTCAATACATAAAATGACCAACATATTTTTCATGTATATTATGAATTAATATATTAAAATATTATATTAGCCTAGGTTTAGCTTAGGTTTAATGTTCGTTAATTTAGATTTAACCTATGTTGGGCCAAAGTTATCTTAAGTTTTTAGCCTTGGTGAACTTAAATTTAGCTTAATTAACCCTTAGTTAACCTAAGTTTAAACTTCATGAACCTAGGTTTAAATTAGGTAAAACTTTAATTAACTTAGGTTTAACCTTGGTTTAACTTAAATTTAACTTTAGTTAACTTAAGCTAAGCCCAAGTTAATTTACATTAGCCTACTTTAGTTTATGTAGCCTCAAGTTAATTAAATTAACTTGTGATAGCTTACGGAGGCTTAGGGCCATCCTAGGTCAATTTAGGTTAGTTTAGGGTTGACCTAGATTAACCTAGGTTAGTTTAAACTAAACTTGGTCTGCTTGAGTGCTTTAGGTTATCTAAGGTTAAGCCTATATTAGCCTAAGTGGGTCTAGGTAATCCTAGGGAGCTTATATTAACTATCTTAACCTACATTATCCCATGTAGCCTATGTTAACTTATGTATGCTTAAGTTAACCTAGGTAGGCCTAAGATAACCTAAATCAATTTAGGTCTATTTAGGGTAGGGTAAAATAGGTTTAGTTTAGCTATGATACATAGGTTTTTTAATAAAGGTTATATTAAACTATTGTTTATACTTTTGGGGTGAATATTTTTGTTACCAAAAAAAATTGTCATGCAATGGCTAAGAATTTGAACCTCAAAAGTGATGGTGAAAAGTTCAAATATTCACATTTGCAACATAAGCAAATGGCCTACATTACTTAGGTTTCTTGCCTGGTGAGTCCACATAGGCTCTTAATTTGGGTTTATGTTTTGCCTAGGTTGCCTAGGTTAGGTTTTCTAGGCTAGGCCACCTAAGCTAAATTTATTAAATTAGGCATATTAAATTAGGTTTTTAAAACTTGGTCACTGAGCCTTATATGATTAAGTATTGGTTGCCACATGACATCACATTGTTGGGTCAAAAAAACTTTATTTTTCAGCTCTAGGCTACCACATGGCAACTCATAAGTGGGCAATAAAATTTTCAATTTGGCCTAGGCTAGACAATGTGAAAATTTCCTATTCATTAAGCGTTAATGAAAAATTACATTAGCGATAAGTGAAAAACCACATCAACATTTGATGACATTTTCCACTAGTCCATGTCATCTTTTTTGGGGCTTCAAAATTTTCATTTTAGGAATATTGATCAATTAGTGAAATATGTGATTATCCAAAATGACCAAACATGGTTCCACTAAAAATGTCTTAACAACTAATCTTTTTGCATTGAAACTAACTAGGTCCAAAAATAATGAAAATGTTTATTTCGTCCCTATATCATTAAATTTTATTGTGAAAAATGACAAGATTACTTGTTGTGAATCAACTCAAGATCCAACATGAATTACAAATGGATTAATTATAATTCCAACAAAATAATCATATTTGATTAGAGGTTTTCCCCCATTCAAATATATTTTCTTCAAATGATAAGTTCATATTTTGTTCTCTATAAATTGTGAGGGTAAGAACACCCATTACCAAACGCCCACCCATTTCTAAACACCAACTTTGTTCAATTGGTCCCTTATGATCAATGTGGGTTAGCCCCTTTGGTAGTTAAAGTCACCTCTATCACCAAAATGCTCATTGATAGAAATCGACCCCATTTTTATTGGGATAATTTTGTTTGGAAATGGGGGTGGGCTATACCCACCACAAGAAAAAATTGTCCTTTATAAAAGGTGGACCCACCAATATTGGAGTAGGCACACATGTTTGGAAAGGTGTATGGCTATACTTACCTAGAGAAAAAAATTGCCCTTTTAAAAACAATTGGACCCACTAGTATGGAAAGGTTGTGTTTGGAAATGGGGGTGCATTATATTCACCTTAATTAGGGGGAAAACTCCCTTCTTATTAAAATCATGGCCCCACTTGTATGGGATAATTGTGTTTGGAAATGGGGCTAAATATACCCAACACTAAAAAAAAAAATTGTCTATCAAAATCTAGCCCCACTAATAATGGAATTTTAGTGTTCGAAAATGGGGGTGAACTATATTCACCTTGGGAAATTCCTATCTTTTTATTAAAAAATGGCCTAATTAGTATTCAAATAGTTGTGTATGGAAATGGGGGTGGCTATACCCATGACTAAAAAAAATAAAAATCCTTTTATAAAAAATTGGCCCCACTAGTATTGGAATGGTTGTGTTTCTAAAATGGGGTGGGTTATACCCATGTTTTAAAATGTTTGGTTACAAGAATGATTTGGGGTGGAATTGCAAATTTGGGTTTTAGTAGGTGTAACTTATATTCAAATTTGCTCTCTGCCTACTAAGAAAAAATACAAATTGTACACACAATAACACTTAAATCACATACAATTTGTTGTTCTAAACCATTCAAGTTAATTTGTAGAATGTATTCATACACTCATTTCAATATTGTTTAATGTTCCATTATTTTGCAGATTCTGGATTATTCTTGATAATCAAAATCTATGATCAAATTTTAATTAGTACAATTAAAAAACACAACGGATTTGAAGTATACTCACTATTTCCTCATCAATATGTTATTGTTTTTTAAACTTAGAATTGAACATATCAAACATTTGTAGTATAAAAGTGTAAAAATCAAAAATGAAAAATAGAAAAATCTGTGGTTCATAACCCAACATAATTTTAAAACTACATATTGTGTCTCTATTATATTCTTTAGCAATTTTCTAAGTTTGTCCATGTGTGTGCATTAAAAAAATAACTCCAAAAAACCTTCCAACCTTCATGACAATTAAGAACTACATTTTAAATCCTTTCCCTTCAAAATTTGAAAATCGAAACTAAGCAAATGTTTTAATCATGTCTTGTTAAATCTCTACCATTCACTTGGTAATAGGTTCCATTATGGGATTGAATCTGTTTAGTGGTAAAATGATTTATGAAACTTGCGAAAATTAAAGATTAAAATCAAAATACAAGTATGCACTTAGGATACCCAACCTACAAGACAAGTTGAAATTTATCTTTGTTTCTTACATTTTCCCCCCAGAATACATTAAAATTTCAATTCCAAAGTACCTCATTCCATTCAAGTTTTGTAAGTTTTGGTTTCTTGTCAAATATGTTTAAGCTTTAGATTATGTTGAAAAGAACCTCCAAAGTTTCATGTGGTTTTTATTAGCTCGTTTAGGAGTGATAATTTAAAAATAAAATAAAATAACAAGGTGAAGAGAATGGATGAAGTTAGACCTAGTGCATAACTGTGTATATCAAAAATAGAAGAGGGCATAGAAGACTAATCTATTGCAATAATGAAAAGACCAAAATTAGAAGAAACCAAGCTAATAAAACAAGAAAACCAAGTTTATGAGTGCATTGTTATCATAGACAAAATGTACAATGAGACACACAACAAGTATATGCAAGTTCATATACTATTGTTGGATAGCTAAACACATAACTACTCCACAAGTAGTCACGAGTGGTAAAAGAGAGAGGTTTTGCAAGTTTTGTCAAGACTAGTGGGTACCCATGACGGTCGGACACAATCCGCCCGTGCCTGGCTTTTTTTTTTTCTTCACTTGGATGGTCTTAAGACTCCCATATATACTCAAACCATAGTTAAATGGAATTGAAGGTG
>Ga0116227_10010438_pt1 | contig 16234 bp, 14 predicted proteins | sample S1TSphgellanicum_FD_89693 | JGI IMG/M metagenome (GOLD analysis project Ga0116227, IMG submission 89693) | Host-associated microbial communities from peat moss isolated from Minnesota, USA - S1T2_Fb - Sphagnum magellanicum MG | ecosystem: Host-associated > Plants > Peat moss > Unclassified...
ATTTTCCCTTTGTTCCAACAGGTTCCCAATGTGTTTCCCATGGGTTTTCTTTTAAGTTTTGGGGTGGAGGGGGGGGCAGGGCGGGGAAAGAGGAAGATTTTTTTCATTTTTCCTTTGTTCCAACAGGTTCCCAATGTGTTCCCCATGAGTGTTCCCAATCGCACCTTGCTTTAATCCCATATGTTTTGCTCAAAGTCCTCCCCTTTTCACATATATCAGTGGGCCAAAGGGGGGCATTCCATCTGTCCATAGAATCTTCAATTTTTGTGAGCCTTCATAGTTTTAATTTTTTTTTGTCGGGGCCAATCAAATTCAATAAAAAAAAGTTGGACTTGTGAAGGGTAAAGGTCAGGCCAAAAACGGTGATAAATTTTTTAAGGAAGAAAAATTTCATGTAGCCAATGGAAGGCCCAAGCACACACTGAATGTGCCTTGCATTTTTTCCTTTTAAGTTTGAGGGGCAGGGGATTTAGAGCGGGATATTTTTCAGTTTTCCCTGGTTCTCACTATGTTGACCATCGCATTGTCCGTTCACTTTGGTTGGCCAAAAATGGTGATAAACTTTTTTGGGAGGAGAAATTTCATGCAGCAAATGGGAAGGCCCAAGCACATTCTGAATGTGCCTTGTATTTTTTCCTTTTAAGTTTGGGGGGCAGGGGATTTAGAGGAGGATATTTTTCAATTTTCTTTGGTTCCCACTATGTTGACCATCCCACCATCAGCTCACTTTGGTTGAGGCCCTCAAAGGAAAGGGGGGGAGGGGGGTTCTAGCCAATCATGAATTATCGCATCAAGACACCGACACCCATTTCTTTATAGTAGTAGATGTAAGAGGTGTTTGAATTTGAATAACTTTCATTGAAAATTCAATAAAACCAAATTAAAATTATAAAAAAAACTGAGGTGCATTTTTGGCACTACTTGAAGGCCTTCAATGGAGAAACCCAAGAAAAGGAGGGGGAAGGAAACCTCTTTTATCAATAAGTGTTAAAAGGGCGGAATGACGATCCATCGCATAAAATCCTCCCTCGTGCCGAAAACATCTCTAGTAAGCCACACTTTTATGAAATCATTTTCAAGTCATATTGAACAACCAGAAGCTAGGAATCCTTATCCTTATGTTGGGCTCACCAAGTAGCCATACCAACCTAGACCATGGAAGTCCAGGCCATATCAAGGATGTGTTCACAAGAGTAATGGGCTTTGAACTTCAAAGTATGTCTCTCAACCCAAAGCTAGAATAGAATAAAGCTACAATGGATGTCAAGAGATTGGTTGTCATAAGTAAAAGTCCCTTTTTGGGAGTCAAAAGGTGTGTGGATCAACATTAGAAAACAAAAATTCTCCCAACAAAGTGTGCTACCGAGAAAACCAAAAGATAATGCCCAGATTGTATTTTTGATGGACCTTGTGGAAGGCTTGACATGCTAAATTTATGTGGGGGCCATCAAACAAACAGTGTTCAGATGTTTCAAGAACAAAAGAATTGTGTTTGTTCCAAAGAAGGCAGTTGGGGTCCAACCCCATCTTCTAAAGCCAAGTTCCAATTAGTTGGACAAGGTTAAGTGTTAGCCAAATGAAAATGGCAACCTTGTGCAACCACGAATTGTGCCACAACCACGATAGTAGGAGTTGATTGAGGTCAGGGTTGATGCCTAGGTCATGTAGATGTTGTAGGAAGGGGGTGGTTGAATTGTTGTTTGTTCCATTAAACATGTATCCCCCCTTTGATGAGTATTGGAAAAAGGATGTGGATCCCAATCCTAAGATGTATTTCCAATGCCACTCCTTTGGGTCCTAGGAAAAAGAGTCCACAAAGCCAAAGTTATGCACCCAAAGTTGAATGCTTTGATCATCAAGTGATCCATGAGTTGGGGATGTTAAAGGGGTGTTTATGTTCTTGCACAATTTGCACATTTTTGAAATTAGCAATGGGGATTTAAATAGTATTTGATGAGGTGTGGATGAAGAGGGAATTATCCTTAGGTGGGTGAAACTCATGTGCCTCAATGGTCTGCAAGTGAACTTTAAAAACTTTTTACACCTAACTAAGTTATGAAGAATGTTTTGGTTTGTGAAAACACACCAAATCTTCTATGTGAAACTCAATATCTATGTTTCGAATGTCCCAAGGTATGTTGCAAATGAACCTATCTTTCAAGTCAACTACCACTTTTGTTTTGTTTTGAATGCCAACTTGGCAAAGTTATTTCCAATTGTTGATTTCCTAGTCCAAGAGGTCACCCACCATTAAACAACCCACATAACCAAAGGTGCAAACTCCAAGGGTGAAGTCGCAAGCCAAAAGGTGTTCCCATATCAATGAGGATGGTAGGATTGCCAAACAAAGGTTGTCTCCAAATTTTCTTTTAACCATAACAGTTTTCGGTGAAAAGTCCATGCATTATAGTCTACCATGCTTCAAATATTGAATTCCAAATGTCCGATGTGATGTGGTCTATTGAGATTTTTTAGCTGTGAAAAGCCAAGGGGTTCCTAGGGGTCTTATTTTCCAATTAGTGCCTATGGGTTGGGAAGTGTCTATCTACCATCACACTAAGTGTTTCCAAGGTTCAAGACCAAGAGAAAATCCTTTGACTAACAATTTTGCAAGGACAACTTTGGCTTGATGTTATGGATCAAGGATGCCCAATCCTTCCATGTTTTCTAGAAAAATAATTATGCTCCATTTGACTTTGGTTCAATTTTTATCCTTATTTCCTCCCTAAACAAAGTTTTAAACTACGCTCCAAATTTGGGTGCACATGTGTTCAGTGAGAATCCAACAAACTGTTATATACCAAACTTCAGTTAGGATAACTTGATTTGCAACTAAAATGCATCCAACCATAAAAAACTTGTTGGTGGACCATGTTGTTAGTTTGGTTTGGAACAAGTGGAAGAGTTGATTGTAATTGGCAATTCTTGGGAGATCAAATCCAACCAATAGCCCAAAATATTGAATTCCTTCCCTTTTTGGAATCCATTTTAACCCATTTTCTTAGCCCCAATTGCAATTCTAGAGTTAAAAAGAGGCCCAAAATGGTTGCAAATTTGTTCTAATTAATTTTGCCTTGGCTACTTTGCAAAAAAGTTCCAAAGTTAAGTTCCAAAACTATAATGGTTGTTTCAAGGTTTCTTTTTGTTTCAACTAAGTAGAGTGTAATGTTATCTGCAAAGGATTAGTGTGGTATTATTATGCCACATGGAAATTAAAAACCCCGAATTTACCATATTTGGGATTTTCCAAGGGGTAGCCAAATACATTAGTCACAAGGATGAATAGGTAGGTGAAAGGGGGCATCCCTATCTCATTGACCACTACTAAGGTATATGGTACCAAACATTGCGCAATCCACTCATTTTTTAGTGGATTGGACCAAATTCCACTATAGTGATATTATAGTGACATCTTGTTTAACATAGTGAAATTGGCCAGTGAACGGAGTCGCATGGCAATGACCAGTGGAATCCTAGTGGAGTAGTCTAATGTAATGGGATTGATCTACCCAAGACAAAGGCAAGTGGATTATCCATGTTATCCTTAAATGAAATGCACATTTATGACACTAATGATTGCATAATGATCTTCTTGTGACTATTCCTCTTATTGTTTTAATGGATGTATATTGTATTTATCTTCTAGTGACTACATCAAATGATGATCCAAAATGGTTACACACTATCTTCATGTGGTGCATACTGATTTTTTAATGATAAGTTATGCTAATGATTCATAAATGGAATTGTAATGTGTGTGCACACCATGTTACATGCATGGCTAACCAACTTCTATTAAGGGTTCATAGAAACCCTTGTATTGCCATATGGGGTTAAACTCCATATTGTTTTAAATGGATGCATGTCATTTAAGTGGTGTGGGCATAAATCAACATGAGGGGATCTTAAATGTATGGGAAGCACCCCGCTATGATATATTCCAACATGCCCCACCTCTTTTCCACTAAACTCCACTCCAGTACCCATTCAAGATAACAACTAACCATTATTTATATATGCCTAATTTAACCAAATTTATATACATTGCTACCCTTGGACTTCAATGGAGATCTATAAGAATTTGAACATATTTCAATGGGATCAAATCCATTGACTAAACATTGCAAAAAATTGTCTAACTAGCTAGTGGTTTGGGACACTTTGAACATTTAAATTGACAATGCCCCTTAATATCACATCTTGGTGCAAAGATAATCTCAACTCCATGCCACTACAATGACCCATTAGCAATATGAACATATGTGTCAAATTCACATCAAAATGTTCATATATTAGAAGATATCAATCAAAATTGGTTTGTAATGCCACAATATTTGAAGTATTTTATTGACTTGAAGGGTCAATTTATCATCTTTCTCATATTGACACAAAAATTCAACTATTGTTAAATAGGTGATGTTACCCTAGCTAAGACTAAAAACATAAATGTCAATTGTTTGCAAACCTAACCATGTAAACACCAAGTTAGATAGGGTATAAATGTGACCTTATTAGAGTAAGGATTGAATATTTAGTAACATATTATAACAACTTAAATTCCCTTGGGATTCTCAAAGTATTTTCTTTTTCCTATTCATCAATGGAAGCTTGACAATAATATTGTGTGGGATGTTCCACAAATATTTTTGCTTTTACAATGTTACACATTGCCCCCCACGCCCACATATGTGGCTTCCTTAGTTTAGTTTTCCACAACTTGCATCTAATCCTTGCAACATCAAAGGATTTTTAAAACAAGTCAACACCAACATTTCATCAACAATAATTTTTATAAACAATATCACTAACAAAAATTGATACTTAATGAAACTTAACATTTGGTGAACAATCTTTCCAAACTTTATGAAACCAATACAATTGATTTCAACATGCCTTAATGGCATAGGCTTCAAATACATATTACACCAAGCCCAATAGACACAAAAATTATGAACAATATAACTTTAATGGGATAGGCCACTAGATGACACAAGCCTTACTAGCATAGCCCTAGTGACATAATATTACACTAGGCAAAAGTGACTAAACACCTATTGACATATACTTGAATGACATAGGCCTTAATCTCATATTACACTAACCCATATTAGCATAAACTTGTGTCAAAGGTTTTGGTGGCATAAGCCTTAGTGACATAGGTTGAAGGCCATTAGCCTTAGTGATATACAATTAGGTCTTATTGATATAGGTTGAGTGACACATTAAACCTTTGTGACACTAAGTGGCATAAGCTTTAATGACACAAGCCCTAGTCAAAAGCCCTAATGGCATAAACCTTACTAACAAAAGCCATGGTGGCATAGGCCTTGGTTTAAAACTTCCAATTATGTTACAAACATTTACCTTGGCAATATAGTTAACAACATCATGAACTAATTTGCCATATCTAGTGATATATTAGAAGATTCCAATCATTTGCACCCATTTGCAAAAATAAACATACATTTCTATGCAAAAATCACACTTGTCCAAGTGTTAGCTTAAAACCAACCATAATTCATTGCTCAAAAATTTTGTACAATATTAACCAACCATGATGTACCTTGGTCACCATGACCTTTTGGATGAATTCCCCACATAAAGCAAGGAGGTCAGGTGTGGCAAGGCTCCTAAAATTCCTATTGACACCTACAATCCTTTCTACCACCACTACACCATGGTATCAAAGGTGGAAAATCCAACATTTGGTGCCAAACTTCAATGGGGTCTACCATCACAACTATAAATGTTAATTTGAGCCCTTTACCTACAACTTGAATGCAAGTGTTCAATGATCAATGGTTATTCTAACAACTACATTGGCCACTATTCAGACCTATGATAAGTTGTATGAGTAGTTCACTTATAATGTCAGCTTGAACATACATTGTTCCGGTTTTCTTGCTAGACTTCTTTGTGGGTAGTTGTTTCCCAAACTCAACCATAGTTGTTTTTGTTGTTACATTCTTCCCCTTCTTGTTACCAACTTGATCACGAGGTGGTAGAACATGCACTGAATATTTTGGCTTGAATTCCAACTTGGCTATTGGAGCTCAAATGGTTCTCATTCAACCACTATGCACAAACTCCACAATAACCAAATCAACTTCCCCATTGCCACCATCTCCATAAATTGTTTTCCCCTTGGATTGGGGTGGGCCTGCATTTGTGTCAATGCATCATTATCAACCTCTATTTGGGTTCCCAAGCCCTTGGCTATTATTGGTTCCTAGCTGTCCAAAATTAAAATGTCAATAAGGCCACCAACTTGCTTGGTTGGACTTGTGTGTGGTGAGCCATCCACACTAGAAGAGTTGTCCTTTATAGCGGCTTGAGTAGGGGATCCTCTTGATGCACAAGGTTGAATATCAAATGTGTCAATATTTGATGATTCAATTAGTAGCTTTTTCTTTTTTGTTCCATCCCTCCTTAACCTTTTGTGGGCAAAAACATGGGTTGAACCCTTTGCTTTTATAATTTCGAGCACTTGAATATCTTTTGTTCCACCTTCTTCCCCTAAATCTAAATATTATATTATGCCCTTGAAAACAATAGCTATCCCCTTTGTTTCTCCACATGGTGAACTTCTTTTGTTACCATGCATAGGCAAATCTTCACTTCCATAATCTACATCCATGCTTGCTAGATTATTGTCCTCATCTATATGACCAAATTCTACTATGGGCAATGCATATGTTACCACCTCAACTTATTCCCCCTTGGGTATAACAATTGGATGCCCAATTTCCATGCCTATTACACTAGTTTCTTCCACAAGTAATGGTTTGGACTCTACAGCTTCCCCCAAAGCCCCATCAGCTGGATGTATGCCCATCTAATGTGACATCATCCACCATTGATTGTGAAGCAATTGGACCATTGTATTGGATCATTAGGGCTTGGGGGGTGGGAGTGATGTTAGCTAACATAAGCATTAATGTCATAGCTATGTCCTTTAGAGCATTAGTCCCATCTCACATTGTATTTGCCCCCTCCATAGTGATGGTATTGACCATTTGGTTCCCTGCACTTGGTCCAATGCTTCCCTTAGTCATTAGGAGTAATTTTTTGATTTCGTTCATAGTTATGGCCAACCCATTGACCTTGGCTTCCATACTATCCCACATGGCCCAATCCACTGCACAACATTGTGGCATGTTGGTCATGGCTTGCATTGATGATTTTTTCTTGTTTTGTGCCCCAACAATCTACCACAATATGGAAATATAATTTCACATGTACTACAAATCAAAATAACATGTACATTACATCCAAACCTATTATATAAACTTGTGACAACTATGACACCACTATATTAATCAATATTGATCAAATCAATATTATTTTCTTTAAACAATACCACTCAAAAAATTTCAACCAATGTATAAATTATATTTGCTAATCCAGCCCATTGTATACACAAATGTCACTATGCAATAATTTAACATATATAACTACATTGAATGTCATCATTTTAATTGCCATTAGGCTAGGTTCAAAGTAATGTTCTAAGGTAGCTCTAATGTAATCTACTTTTAATGAATTTAACTAAATGTGATATGCCCTTTACATGCATTTTAACAGTGGTGTGCAGTTGTGCACCCCTTTGTTCTTTTTCCCCCTCATGATCATTGTCATTTATTCCTACTAGCCTGTACAGAATATAACACCCTCAAAATTCATACACAAATTCTAACATCAAGAGCCTATGTCACTAGGGCTTTAATCACTAAGATTTTATGTCACTATGGTTTAGGTCACTAAGAGTTTTGCCACTATGGCTTCTATCACTAAGGCTTTTGCTAGCCACAAATGTTGTGTCACTTAACCTTAGTTAGTCAATATCACTAAGGGTTGTGTGACTGAACTTGCAACATTATATTAAGACCCATGTTTATATCACTACCATTTGTGTCATTGAAAGTATGTCATTAAGGGTTAATGTTACTAGGGCCTATGTCACCCAAATTTTGTCACTTAAATATGTTACTGTACTTGTGGTACATGGGCTTATCCCACTAAAGCCCATGTCATTTAACCCATGTTATTCAAGTCTATAATGTCACAAAGGTTCATGTCAATTGTGCTTGAAGTAAATGCCAGTACTCCTTCTATTTCATTGTGGCCTATGTCACTTAGGTCAATATAGTCACTAATGTTTGTGTCACTTGGACTTCAAGTAAAAATTATTATTTGGCCTATGACATTGTGGTTTATGTCACTATGATTTCTCTGAGTTAGTGACGTGCTCCCAAGTCCCAAGTTAGCCCCAAGTCGGGGCTAGGTTACTCAAATTGCGGAATTTCTAGGACTCAAAGCACGCTCCCAGCTTCCAGCACCAAAGGGGTGGAGAGGGGCGTGCTGAAAGCTCCGGGATAGACTAGGAAGAGAGACAAGCTTACTCAATTACACGGTCCTGCATCCAAATCCAACCAACAAGTTGGTTAGAACTCATTCTCCACCATTTTGGTGTTGGGACAAGCCATGGGCTAACTTGGACTCACTTGACTCACCACGGCCCAGACTCGGGGGAAGCCACCACCTTCCCCCATATAATATTCTCTGTAGCTCTCCGTCGCACTTGCATCCAAATGGCTCTTTTTCCCGGGACTCCCAAAGTGGAGTCCCGAAACTATCTCGGTTTGGACTCCCGGGACTTTGGACGCTCATAATTTCTCGCCCCAAACTCGGATCGGGACGAGGTCTAAACCAAAGTTGTAGCTCTCCTTGAGAGCCTTCCAACCGTGTGTCACACTTCACCTACACGCACTGGAATTGGGTCGATTCCCAACTTTTATTGGTCGGGAGTCAAATTGTCAGTTTGACTCCCGGCCCTTCTTTCGACCATAAGTTGTGCTGCAAATGTCCAAATGGCTCATGTGAGTCCATTTTGGACATCTACACTTCAAGACCTTTCCAAGGATATAAATAACGCTTCAATGCAAGGTGTTTTGACCCCTGCAATCATGTTCTGAGTTTTTGGGAGTCCCAGAGGACTCCCAAGTCCCATTTTCAGGAGTGTGAGTGGCGACCTCACAACTCCCTCAAAGTGGGGTTGCGACAGTTAGGATTCTAAATCATTTTAACATGGTCCATGTAACCAAACTTGCATCACTTGGGAGCTTTTACCATTAAGGTCAAGTCATTTAAATTTGGTTTAGTGATGTGTCTAAAGCATAAAATGGATAATGATTATATTTTATAGTTTGATAAAACCATGAAACATGCAACTAAAAGTTTCACAAATGGTACCTCTGTCGGCAGCTCTTCCACATGATTTCTCTCTTCTTCTTCCACCTAATCATCTTCCACTCCTAATTACAATTCCTATTAATCACAATATATTAATATTGGCTTACTGCCCACAATAAAAGAAGTCATTTAGGTTACTTGGGTTGAAAATTCGGTTCACCTAGTCTATCATAGTTTAACATAACAATTTGCAATATCCAAGTTGCTAGATACATGTAGCTCCATGAAATGAAGTAGCGATGTTTGCCCCAAAATTACTAGTTTTCGTATTTGGGCACAAACAGTTTGCATATGTTGGCTCTTTCTATTTGCATTTGGGGTCTTCCAATAGTGGACATTTACTTCCCACATTTCTATAAGATAACTTTTGAACCGTGTATTATCCCCTTCCACCTCCCAAAGCCTCCTCAATGTTCTCTAATATAAACTAAAATGCTCTTTCATGTAAGTCTCCACAGCCTTGGATTTTAAAGCAGGGTCATACCAAAATTGCTTTGTAAGATCTTCATATATTACATCCCATTGTTGTTGGGTGTGAAATCAAAATTGTTTTATTGTCAATCCAAGTGTCAATATGCAACTTCCTTCATTGTTCATACCAAAATTGCTTTGCAAGATCTTCATATATTGCATCCCATTATTTTTGGGCGTGCAATCGAAATTGTTTTATTGTCAAATCCAAGTGTCAATATGCAACTTCCTTCATTGTTCCCTACCAAACTAACTTCAACCCATAAATTTCTCCTTTGTCATTTATTGGAATTATAATTTTAGGTGTACGGCCAAGAGCCACACATTCCTTCACCTCCTTTTGGAAGTTGCCATGTTGTCCTCTATTCTCTTGCTTTCGTGCTATGTGGAAGGCCCTTTTTTTTGCTATTACATCCATGTTTTCTAACCCACTAAAGTTGGCCACATTGGCCCCTAGAACCTTAGACAATAGGTTGTTGCTACAACAATACCTTGATGATGTGTAGCTGATTAAAATGAGTGACCTAATGCCTTCCTTGCACATGCCTAAACACCACCAAAAATCAAGACCACCATCCCACCTATTTCCATGGTTCACATTGTCCACTCCTTGTTGCCTATATGAACTTTTAAAAACTTTTAGCATATCCATAGCCTTAATGTGAATGAAACAACCATGTCTCATTGAATGAAAGAATTGGTGTGTGCATCAATTTTTCTACCATGTTATTTCTTTTTGAAATAATTCAATATCATACCAATAACAATGTCAAATCCCAACTTTATGGGATGAACCATTCCAATTTCAAACCCACTAATGTCTAGTTGGTGAATAGACAACTTTCACACACACATGGCCATCTAAAAGTAAAACAAAAGGCTCGGTGGATGAAATCACCTTCTTGCACTTTCATGTTTTTTTTCTTTCTACACTACAACATTGTCACTACTTGTGGATGAGGGTAACTCCTCCATTTCGAACATAGTTGAACTTCCATGTAAATTGTAAAATTTGTTGTCATTCTTTTCCTAGAAATCAAATAGGTTCATAGAGCACAATCCAAAACATGCATTGATATGAAAATTAAACCAACAACCCTCATCATGTATACACAAATAAACATCTTATAAATTTTATTATTATGACCAGCAACGGAGTTTTAACAAGGGCTAATGGCCCACATATGTGCATGATTCCAAACTAACCAGCTAACACAGGGCTACCCATCACAAATCTATGACCTATTCTACTTGCAATTTTAAAAATATCACAACAGAACAAAACTACTCAAAAAACAAAAATATTAGTCAAGCAGATTGTTTAAAGAACCAAGGAGACTGTTATAGAAATGTGAATTGTTTCACCTTATATAACAAGTATTTCAATAAGAAACTTGCATCTTTGATCAACAAATAAAGTTATGGCAACTATCAAAGATGTTGACTTATAACGTGTAATGGTGTTTACAGGTTTGAAGAAGTGAAGGACATTATGTAAGGTGTTATTGAAACTACTAAACAAGCTGCTATTGAAACAAAGGATATACTGTTACATTAAAAAATTTGAGAAAGTGGAAAGTGCCAAGTAAGTTATTCTTGAGACAAAGGGATATTGTTGCGTAGAAAGTAATCAAGAAGGTGGAAACAACTAAGCAAGCTATTGTTGATATAAAGGATACTATTGCACAGAAAGTAAGTGCAATAGTGGAAAGTTCCAAATATATTTTTTTGAGTATGTAAAAGTTATGTTAAACAAAGCTATAAAAACATGGGACCCAGTAAAATAAAAGGCAATATAGCCAATGGATACTATTGCATAGAAAACAAGTGAAAAAATGGAAGGTTCCAAGCCCACTCTATCCAAGTATATAGAAGTTGCATCAATCAAAGTTGTAGAAACATTAGATCCAACAAAGAAGGCAAGTGTCACAAAGGCTATTGTTGCCTAGAAGGTCTTTGAGACATTTCAAGCTATGAAGAAAAAAGTTGGGGAACTGTGCCACCTCAACCATGGGACCATCAAAGGACAAGTGACATGAAGTAATGGAATTGCAAAACAATATGTTGATGATGAGTTACTAGAACTACACAAAAGTATCATTATTATGGTCTAGCCTTGTTCTTGGAACAACTAAAGCAGAAAGCTGCTAAATTTTTTAGACTATTGCAGCAAAAGATTGGTGAGGCTAAAGTTACATAATAGAAAGCTAGAGAGGTAAAAGAGAGTGTTGCTTTAACTATAGACTAAACAAAAGAGAAGGCATTTGAGATGACAAAAAGCAAGGATGAAATTGTTTCCTTGCATTCATTAATCAAATGAATAATGCAACAACCCCCTTAATTACCTTAGCCTTGGGTTAGTTTCCAATTTGATAAGAAAAGACGAATATTATCAATAATGCCATAGCAGCAACAAGCAAAGCAAGCAATAGTGGATTCAGTGAAAAAACAAGAAAAATAAACAAACAAACAAACAAACAACAAAGAATATGGAGGAAGAGTGACGAGGAGGAGCATGGATTTGAGGTTTGGTGGATTCAAATTTGAAAAAGAGTAGGTTCTTGGATTGAACCCTTCCCTCTTGGGATTCTGTTGGAAGGTATTGCCACAAATTGAGAGAGAGAAATTATGAGAGATCATGGACTCAATCCTTTTTTGTTATGGTCCTATTGCATCTTATTGACACACATTGAAAGAGAGAGAAGAGGAATCCTGTGGAGTCCAATTTTAGGAATTGATGATCTTTTGTGAAACAAAAAGGTAACAATGTAAATCTACTTCAATACCAAGTTGTGGAGGGTTTAGGGCAACTACTAGGAATGTGTGTGTGTGAGAGAGAGAGAGAGAGAGAGAGAGAGAGAGGTGATCTTGTGAACAAGAAATGAAAGCATCATGATCCAATTGGCCATTTGTGATCCAACTTCAACTTCCCAGATTTCAAAAAATAATAATGTCAGATTGTCATATTTCTACAACAGGTTCCAGCAGCTAGTGAAATTATGAAAGGAATTCCAAAAACTTATACTTTCATATCTGGTCCACAGCCAAATTTGGCTAAATGTTCTTGTGGATGATCACCAGTTTAAATGCAGTCTAGCCGAGTGTCTTCAAAAGTGGTTGGTCTTTACATTTTTGTATGATTTCACTGCTAGAAATCTGCAAAAAGTATGATAGTTAAACAGCAAGCAATAGTTATGCATGCACAGATGGTTTCTCCTACTTAATTTTCAGTCTGAGGTTTGATGTGAATACCAAGAATGCAAAACTAACTGTAATCCAACAACTGCAGCATGTGGAGCTGCCAGTGCCTATACCAGTTAAGGACCAAGTCCCGGTCAAAGTAGAAGTTGCAAGTGTGAAGTGTGAACCATTGTTGGACTGGTATCAACTTCTGCGCATACCACCTTGGTCCTAATATTGGGCATTCTTAAAATTTTATACCAGCCTGGTTCTGGTATTGGGTCCTTTTTTGAATGTAAAGAACTGCCCAATTTTTTTCAGGTGCATTTTGGGGACAACCCACCCAGCTGAGGATGTCAACTTCCAAAGGAAGGTCCTTGCCAGGTTATCACCCAGACCTTCTGGATTTCAAAAGTTCCTTTTCTGGATTTCTTTCTGGAAATATAAGAAGTTATGAAAAAAAATCGGGTGTTTCTTTATGCAGGTGAAGGGTTTAGCTTAAGAGCTTTCCAGATTTTCAACCCCTCCACTTGGCCTACCAGCCTTGTGGTGGAAGTCAAGTCTGGAAAGCTCTAAAGCTAGACCCTTTCTCCGATACTTTCAAACCAGCCTAGTATTATACCAGCCTTCTCCCATTATTGGGTCCAATATTGATTTTGGCTGATATGAGCCAGGTATAAAACCTGATATTGAAATTGGTATAACATGGCTATGTAATTCATACTATTTCAGGTCCCTACCAGTCTGATCCTTATATCAGTATCAGTCCTTCAATGCCCTCCTGATTTTGGTTATGTAAAAACTAGGGTAGATGATACCATAGTGACACTTTGAAACCCTCACAATATTAATTATTTTTAGGGTTGCAGAAATATTTTAATTTTCTGCACCCTCTGTTGGGCGACCTTTAGCAGAAAAATAATAAAATTATATTGTCTTCATGCTGGAAAGTTTCCAGCGGAGCAATTCCTGTGGATTATTTCTGAGGTTTCATTCATTATTTTTTCTGTGGGAAAAGCAAGTTGTGGGATCAGAAATTAATTAGTGGAGGGATGTGTGGGAGCCAAAAAATTGTCTTCCACTGCTGCAGGAAAGTTACACGGGAAAACCTAATTTTCCTCATTTTCAACCTCATTTTCAATATCAACTGCTTTTTGGGTGATAACAAGTTTTGGATCCAGCACTGAGCTTCATAAGCGGTAGGTAGGGATGACACAGCCAGCAGTGATAGGAACATCAGCAATGGGACTGTAAGACTGAGAACAGTGGGTGATTCCAATCCCTGTACTATCCCATGTTTGGGTCTCTAGCCTTGGTGGTTGTTGCAGTTACTAGATATCCAAGCTAAGATTTATGTCCGAAGCATTCCATTCTACAAAATATTTGCAAGTCTCTGTCAAAGTACTAGAGCGAGGAAAGTTTGAAGAAAGCATTCAGGTGGATGTCTTGTGACAGAAAGTGGAGCAAGTTAGGGAAACTTGGAGATGGGTGCATTTGGGGTTATCAGACCCTATGCAAGGTTTGTTACAAGAGATGGAGAGATTAAAAAATAGACTCCCCAGTTGCTCCCCTTCCTCAACTTGATACTACAGCTCTTGCTTGGGGACCAGGAAATCAATTTGCTCCAACTCAAAAATATGTCAAACTGCTGCAAAGAACATCCCAAATCTTTTGACTTGTGGAGCTGGAGCTAAGGACACATTGTTGCCCTCATACAATTTATTAGTAATTGTCATTAGGAGGAGAACCATTTCACCTTAGATATAATTACCACCCCCATGTTGAGTAAAGAAGCCTACCCAAGACATGGGGGTTTTCCGTACATAAGGGCCTTGGCACTCCTCCTAATAAATTAACTCATTAAGTAACCTATGACTTTATAGTATTATTACTGAAAGCAGTATACTTTCGCCTACACCAAGCTGTTGTTAGGTTATTAGTGTTAGTCTAATAGTTGCTACTTGGTCAGATATGAGACAGTATGGAACTTGCAGGGTTTTGGCAAGACATGGAGAACATGGAGTGATGTCACGAAGACATGAAAGGAGTGAAGGCATTTCAGCAAGGGCACCTTGTTTCAAGTAGTTTACATTAGTTCTTGAAGTAGGAAAATGTTTTTGAAATTAAGGAATCATTCTTGAATAGACAAGCTTTTGAAATCATGGACATTGGATAACTAAGGGGAAGCATGCCTTCAGTTTCAAATTATGCAAATGTTTTGTGGAAGTTGTTGAGGGGCAAGCACTAAACAAGTGCAATAAGTCAAATCTAACTCAATCTCTGATGCGAAGTGGTGCCCAATAGGAATGTGTTATTCACAGTTTTTTATGCTCCAGCAACATTTGTTGAGAGTAAAATAGAGTGGAATTGGAACAAAGAAAGTTATTCCTATCATCAAACTAACAAGAATATTTCACAGGTCTTCAATGTATTTATCTGCCACAGAACAGAATCATCGTTTTGAAGCTTTTGTGTGACAGATTTGAACTTTATGGGGACCTTTCAGTTGATGGGTCCTTCAATCCTACAGAAGTAAGAGAGTTCCTGTAAAGAAATTGCACTTTCTGGGATATGGGTACTTGAGTAGAAGGAAGACGATGATGATGGTGTGTAGGGAAAGAAAAAAGTTCAATCTTGCTTGGAGTGGAGTGGAGAAATCCAGCTTTAGCACAGCTCCAAACTCATTGTGCCCTCCTGGCTGCAGGCTTGTTAGATGCAGCAAATCATCAAGAGTAGCAGGTTGAAGTAAGGCCTTCAATTTGAAGCTTTCAATGCCCTTCACTGGCGTCTAGCCCTTCTAGTGAAAGGCAAAAAATTGTGGGACCCTCCACAAGGAAAAGGAAGTTTTTTTTCCCAGTCCTTCATCGTGAAGGGCACTTGTTAAAAAGAAATTTCACAGCATTTGATCAAGCATGTCAGGAGATGTCCTTTGAGACTGGATGAAACTGAATACAATTCATGTTTTAACGTGCATAGCACTTTTTGGGCTTGCACCAACATTGCTGGACTGCGAGCAAATATAGTACATCATACACATACTGGCATGGAAAGATGCTTAAGACAGGAGGGACTTTGAAGATATATAACTGTTGGTAAGAGCTTTCTATGCTTAGAAGATACGAGTGAGGGCAACCCGTGGCTACGCCACTCCAGCCACCCGGGCCCCCCCCCCATTCGTCGTCGTCGTCGTCCTCTTCCATCTAGGGACCTCGATTTCAAGACCTGGTCCTGTCCGTCCGTCGAGGTCCTGAAACCAAGATCGGCACCTGGACGGACAGACAGACGGACAGACAGCATGTAACTTTAGGGACCTCGATTTCAAGACCTGGTC
>Ga0116227_10010441_pt1 | contig 16228 bp, 15 predicted proteins | sample S1TSphgellanicum_FD_89693 | JGI IMG/M metagenome (GOLD analysis project Ga0116227, IMG submission 89693) | Host-associated microbial communities from peat moss isolated from Minnesota, USA - S1T2_Fb - Sphagnum magellanicum MG | ecosystem: Host-associated > Plants > Peat moss > Unclassified...
AGGTTAACCTAACCGCCGCCTGGGACGAGAGCGTGAATTCGTTCACCTTTAGTAAAGATGACTCGAAAATATTTTTCCTGGCTGTGCACGATGGTACCGAGCAGCTATTCAGTGTTAATGCTAAAAATCCGGATGTTACGGCAAAATCTATTGTACAGATCACCAAAGGCCAATGGGATGTAACCAGTATTGTTGGCCAATCGGGAAATAAACTGATCGTTACCCGTACCGATATGAACCATGCCGCCGAGGTGTATAGCGTCGACCTTACATCGGGCAGTATGCAAAAACTGAGCGATATAAACGATAAATTTTACAACCGCGTAGCCATGGGCAAGGTTGATGAGCGCCATACCAAAACCAGCGATGGTAAGGATATGCTGAGCTGGGTGATTTACCCGCCCGATTTTGATCCTACCAAAAAATATCCTGTGCTTTTGTTTTGCCAGGGTGGGCCGCAATCTGCCTTATCACAGATCTATTCTTTCCGTTGGAACTTCCAGTTGATGGCAGCACATGGCTATATTGTTATCGCGCCAAACCGCAGAGGGATGCCGGGCCATGGTGTTGAATGGAACAAACAAATCAGCGGAGACTGGGGCGGCCAGGCTATTCAGGATTACCTGAGTGCTATTGACGATATCTCGACCGAGCCTTTTGTTGATAAAGAACGTTTAGGTTGTGTTGGCGCAAGCTATGGCGGCTACTCGGTTTATATGCTTGCCGGTGTACATAATGGCCGTTTTAAAACCTTCATCGCTCACGATGGACTATTCGACCTTAAAAGCTGGTACGGCACCACCGAAGAGCTTTGGTTTGCCAACAAAGATATTGGCGGCAACTATTGGGATAAAACCAACATTAAAGCGCAACGTTCATACTCTAAATTTAATCCAAGCAATTACGTTGATAAGTGGAACACGCCAATAATGGTAGTGCAGGGAGGTAAAGATTACCGCGTACCTATTGAGCAGGGTTTACAGGCTTTCCAGGCGGCGCAGTTAAAAGGTATTAAATCCAAGTTCCTTTTCCTTCCGGATGAGAATCACTGGGTGCTTAAACCACAAAATGCGATGGTTTGGCAACGTGAGTTTTATGATTGGTTGAAAGAAACGCTTTAGTATGGTTTTGATACAACAACCTCTTGTTACCGCCGAAGCGCAAAACCTGGCTACGGCACATTACCAAACCACGATCCGGTCAAACGGGCATACTTTGATTGCCGATGAGCCCGAAGAGCTAACCGGCACTGATGCAGGCATGAATCCTTATAGCTTATTGCTGGCCAGCTTGGCTAGTTGCACATCAATTACCTTGCGTATGTATATTGACCGCAAGGCCTGGAGTGTTGATGAGATATTGGTAAGCCTTGATCTAACCAAAACCGAAACGGGTACACATATTAACCGGACCATTAAATTTAAAGGAGATATTACGCCCGATCAGCATCAGCGTTTGCTGGTTATAGCCAACGCCTGCCCTATCCACAAAATACTAACGGGTAATATTGATATTACCACAACGTAAATGTTGTTAACGCAAAAAGCCGCTTATAAGCGGCTTTTAATATTATTGTGGCTATTGTACGTTATTTTTTATAACGACGAGGCGTACTCAACATGATAAATAAAATCATCTTCGGAAGAAATAGTACCAGCGCTGAATCTTATTTTACGGCCCCAGTTTTCCCAATACATTTCATAATGTGTTTTGTCTTCCACGTCTTCGGTCTCGATAAAGTAGTTATTAGCCAGTTTGTACAAGGTTTTTGTCAGTTTCATTTTAGGTATTAAATGAAACCTCTTTAAAGTGTCCGTTGAAATTCTCATGATGGTAAATTTTTAATAGCCGCCCTTTGTGTAGTAAACTATATTCGTAAAACCTAAAATAAATCGCTTTGTTTTAAGTTTAAATCAATATTAGTAATTTTTAAGATAATCAGCAATGCCAATTATTCAATACTAACGCAAACGTCATTAAAAATCAATTCATTAAGCCACGAACGAAGATATTAACCAGCAACAGGCGCTTTTCATGAATTTCTTCTAACTGATCCTTACCGGGAAAGAAGACCTTTTTTTGCGATGCTGAGCGTACTCTAACACCGTGCAGGGCATCTAACAACAAATCGGCAATAGCATCCGGGTTTTCTACGGGCCTGATCACTCCCGCTTCCGCTTCTTTAATGATGGCATTTTTTAGCAGTTCAATTTCAGCCTGGTGTATTTCGCCGATGATCTGCCAAATATCGTCTGGAAGGTTTTGTTCGTTAAGCCTGAAAAAATCGAAAAAGTTATAGTTGGTAACAATAAAATCATGCTGGGTATTGATCTGGAAAATAAAGGCATCTTCCAGATTGCTAAAAACGCCCGACTCAAGCTTTTTTAAATAATCCGTGCTTAGTTTACGCATTACTGCAACATAAAGCTGGCTTTTATCCGGAAAGTAATAATAAAGCAAGGCTTTTGACATCGACACATCGCCGGCAATCTCGTTCATCGTTGTTTTAGAGTACCCATAATGCAAAAAGCGGTTATAGGCCGATTCTAAAATTTTATCCTTCTTAATATCGTGCGGGTCGGCTATTATGCTCATCAATTAAATTATTGCCTTAATATACTTATATAACTTCAAAAGCCCAATAAAGTTGCGAAGTATAACAGCTTTTTTACCTTTTGAACAAAACTATCAAAAATTTAGGTTCCAACATATACTTAACGGTAAGTATTACAAAAAGGTTGCTTTACAACTACTTAGCTCTTGATAAAACATTCGATTTATAAATGGTACAAGTAAAACAAACAAGCCTTACAATGCTTTACATTATACAAACAATTGATCTATGAAAATATTTGCCATATCACTCATTGTATTAGGCGCCGTTATGCTCATCTGGACGGGGTTTACTTATACCAAAAAAGAAAAGGTAATAGATGCCGGCCCTATCCAGGTATCGGCCGACAGACAAAAATCTGTAAACTGGCCTCCATATGCTGGTGGTATATTAGTTATAGCCGGTGTTATTGTTTTTGTAAGCAGTAAAAAGACGAGAAGTATATAAATCCGTTTGCTACATTAGCTTAATGGAAACAAGTACTGCTCAATATTGGATCACAACTTTAAACCTGCAACCCCATCCCGAGGGTGGCTATTATAAAGAAACGTTCCGCTCGCAAATAGAGTTAACCCGGGTGTCCGACTCTGTTGTAAAACAGGCTTGTACTTCGATACATTATCTGTTAGAAAAAAACGATTTTTCTGGGTTTCACCGAATAGGATCGGATGAGATCTGGTATTTTCATAAAGGCTCACCTTTGCATATTCACGCTATTGATCAATCCGGAAATCATATCGTGCACGAATTATCAGATCAACCTACCGGGAACCTATCTGTTACGATACCCGCCGGCCAATGGTTTGCCGCGCATATACCATCGCAAAAAGGTTTTACTTTAGTGAGTTGCGCTGTGGCTCCAGCCTTTGATTTCAGCGAATTTGAGATGGCTAAAAAAGAGGACCTACTTAAAAACTATCCGCAACATACCGATGTTATTAGAAAACTTTGCAGGGATTAATTAGTTATCTGGCTTTAACAGATAACGCTTAACCGCTTTCTCCCAAATGGCATAACCTTCGGGTTTCATATGCAGCATATCATCAAGGAATAGTTCGGGTCTTGATTTACCGTCTTTCAACATCAGCGGGTAAATATCTACGAAAACGGTATTCTTATCAGCTTTTAAAAAGTTCTTGATCAACTGATTAGCCTTAACACACTTATCGCGGTATTTATCCCGGCTTGGGCTTGGCTTAAAACCGATGTAAACAATGGGCACATCAGGGAGTTTAGCACGGATAGCTTTGTACAGCACAACCGTTTTATTTAGGATTGTGTCTGCGGTTTCGCGTTCGTTAACCAGGTCATTCTCTCCTACATATAAAACAACCTGGCGTGGCTTATAAGCAAATACCAAATCGTCCAAATAATAAGTGATCTCGTCGATAACTGTACCTCCAACTCCCCGGTTTATTACATTATACTTGCCAAAAGCTGTTTGTAAACTTGCCCATTTACGTATGGTTGAACTGCCTACAAAAACAATAGGGTTAGGTTGTGGCACAAACAGTTTATCATATTTTTTTATGGTTTGAACATCATCCCAAAAACGGCGCTGCGTTTGGGCAGATACACTGGTAGTTATAACAAACAATAAAGCGATAAGATAATGGAAGCGTTTCATACCTGGATTTTAGACTTAATCAAATATAGATAAATATGCATTTTAAAAGCCATAAACAAAAAAAGGAGCTCTAACTAAGCTCCCCTTTTATTATGATATATACTTTAATTATTCTTCAAGCCAATCTGATGATTTGCATAATCAGTCAGATACTCGTTATCAATAAAAAAGCTTAGACTAAATATGGTACGGTAATCGCTGGTTTTGTTAGGATTTTGTACCTCGGTTAAATTGCTTGTGCTTGTTGTGGTATATGAGTATTTGAACCCTTTGTTTGTTGTAATACTTACTAAAGTACTCACAGGTAAGCTGCCTAGTGCATTCGCGGTGATATCTTCAATAACGGTTGATGCCGGTGTGCCGGAATCAAATAGTATTTGCCCCGATATGGTTTTACCTCCATAAGTGATAGTAGATGGAATATTTGCTGAGTAACCACCTGAACCGGTACCGCTTAACGGATGCATAATAAACCCTGCAGACGTTAAGTCGTTTGGAACAAGACCAACAGTTAGCAATCCACCTACATAGGTACCTGTTGTGCTAAAAGCCGCTGATGAAAGCTGGGCCAGCTTAAAACCGTTAGTTCCGCCATCGGGTATTGTAAAATAGCTCAGCGGGCTGGCCAGTGTTCTGGTATCATATCTAACAACATCCGGACCAACGCCAAACACATCGCTACTGTGCGCGGCTAACTTTTTATTGTTGCCATCAACAATTTTATAATACAAAAAGAAGGGGATTCGTTTAGTGGTAATTTGACTGCCGCCTGTACCGATCACAATTGAGGCATAAGCCAGGTAACCATATTCTTTAGTTGAACTAAGCGCATCGCCATAAGCCAAAACCGATTGTTTATTAGTTACGGTGATACCATTAACATTAACCGAATCACCGGTGAAGGTAATGCCATTATCTGTGATCATTGATGCGGGAATTAAACCGTCGGCATCCATCGTCATTCCGCTCGACCCGGTATCAAACACCCCAAAATATGTGGTGGTATTAACCGTACCAATTTGAGTTATCGGAATAAAAAGACGTTTGTAAATATCCTGCGAGTATTGATACAAACCCAACACAACTACAGGTTTTGGATCAACCGTGTTTTTATCCTTTTTACATGCTGTAACTAAAAGAGTTACAAACGCCATAAATAATAAAATCGCCTGGTTGGTATGTTTTCTCTTCATTCCGGTTTTTTACAAGTTTAATAATTATTAGGATATTATTTCATAACGTAAAAACCTTTAAGCAATTATAAGCCAGTTGAATAATTAATTACTCAAATAGCTTTTTATTATAATTTGGTTTTTATCATTTGATTTATTTACTTTGTATTACAAAGTACTTTTAATTAATTTAAAAATGATTAATCAGGACATCCGCAAAACCATAAAGCATATAAAAACTTACATGGTAATTATTATTATAGGTTTAGCGGTTAGCGGTATAACTGCCTTCCCTATCCAAACTGAATTGGAAGTATTTGTTCACGATAGAAGTGAAGCAACAAACCAGATGAGTGTTTGGTTACATACAATATATACAGCTGTAAAAACAACCAATCAAAACTATCCTTGGTTAAGTTATGGCACAGATTGGCTGGCCTTTGCACACTTAATGTTGGCGGTATTATTTATTGGCCCTTTACGTGACCCGTTGAAAAACAAATGGGTGATTGAGTTTGGGATGATAGCTTGTGTATCTATCATCCCACTCGCTTTTATTGCCGGCAGTATCAGAAGCATACCTGTTTTTTGGCGATTGATCGATTGCTCTTTTGGAGTGTTTGGTATCATACCGCTTTATGTAGCCTGGCAACTGATCAATAAGCTGGAAGCGCGAAGCTATAGAGTGCTTTAAACTACGAATAATTGTTAGTCAAATTAATTCTGATCAGGCAGTGATGGCTGCTGTAAACCATCTTTTTCCTTATCTTTTTTAAATTCGAGTTTCCCAAACTTGTAACTCAACGTGATGCCGAAAGAACGGAACGGCACCTGCCTGATTGAGGATTGATAACTATACTTTGGGGTTTGTTGCAAGACAGTTGAAGTTTGGTTAAAATACTCGTTAAACGGAACATTTGCGGTTAAACCTATACTTGCCTTTTTATTCCAAAATTGCTTTCTGAAGGCGAAGCTATAAGCCGCGAATGATGAGTTTGTACCTTGTAACTGCGTACGTGGTGTATTGTAATTCAAAAATGCTTCGGCTGCATAATCGTGTTTAAACTGATACGATGCATTAACGTTAAAACGGTATTCGTAGCCCAGTACAAACGGAGGCACATCGGCTAAGTTCACCATCACGCGGCGCTGCATCATAATAATATTAGGGCGTATGGTAAATTTATCAGTTACCGGGATTGAGATGGACATGTTTAAACCCGTAGCAATTTCTGAGCCCACATTAGCACGCGTTTGTATGTAAACGTTTTTATAGTATTTACCACCTGTTTCCTGTAACGAATCAACCCGGAAGGTGTACTGCTTTACATCAAAACCATTATGCCTGAAAAAATACGTGATATTTATGTTAGTACCCTTATCACTTGAATAATTGTAGTTCAACTCAACACCGTTACCAATTTCGGGGTGCAGGTTCGGGTTCCCGTAGGTTATATTATATGGGTCGCTGTAGTTTCTGAAAGGATTCAGATCGCCAAAATCGGGCCTTTCTATACGTTTACTGTAAGCTATCTTAATACTTTGTGTATTGCTTAGTTTGTGCGATAATACTAACGATGGTGATAAAAAATTATAGTCAGGAACATTGGCACCTGCAAAATCTATCGAAGTAGTTGTGTATTCATCCCTCAATCCGGCTTTTACTTTAAAAAAGTTAAACAACGGAAAAGATGCCGATAAGTAGTACGAATACACATTGCGCCCATAATTAAACCCGTTTGATTGCCCGGGGTCAAACTGAAAACTGTTGCTTGCCGGGTTAAACGTGTTTACGTTTGATGTTGTGGTGATATTTTCGATCTCCATTTTGGCACCTGTTTCCAATGTGGCATCTTTAGCAAAAGGTTGCGCATAATCAATACTAAACTCGTACTGATGATCGTGCCCGGGGTTATTACCCATAGAACCGAATGACGGTGTAGCAGAGTTTATGTAATCTTGTTTCTGATAATAATCACTGTTATTGCGGTTAAAGCTTGAATTGTATTGAATGCTCAGCTCCTGCCCTTCCTGTTTAAATGTTTTACGGTATTCAAAACTCAAATCAAAAGCATTTTCGTTCGAACTGGCGTTTGAATTCCGGATAGAAAGTATGTCCGAGTACAAATTCAATCCTTTAATCTGCTGGTCTTCCTGATTGGTTACCAACTCATTGCTATTATCAAAATGATGGTAACTGAACGACCCTGTAAGGTTATCAGTTTTGCTCAAATTCCACTCAACAGATAAACCCGATTGATAACCTTTACGCTGAACATCACCATAAATATTTTGAAACTGGTTTTGTGTGGTATCGTTAGATCTGTTAATGCGGGTGCGGCTCCCCAGGTTTCTGGACCGTAAGGTTTCGTTCCCGCTAAAATAGGCGTTAACACCAAATTTGCCGGTACGGGCATTCAGGTTAACCGAAGCATTTTCTAAGCGTGTACCTCCTGTTAAATTGATGCTTCCGTTATAACCCTGAACCTTATTATCTTTCAGAATAATGTTAATGATACCTCCTGTTCCCGAAGCGTTATACTTGGCCCCGGGACTGGTAATTACTTCGATACTTTTGATCTGGCTTGATGGGATAGATTGCAGCGCATCGGCCAGGCTTGCTCCAAATATGCTGGATGGTTTACCATTGATCAGGAATTTAACGCTTGGGTCGCCAAGCAGTTCAACATTACCATCAATGTCTACAGTTACCATAGGTACCTTTTTCAGGATGTCTGTTGCAACTCCGCCCTGCGCGGTTAAATCATTCCCTACATTAAAAACCAGTTTATCAATTTTATTTTCAACCGTACTTTTTTGGGCGGTTACGTTTACATCTTTCAGTTGTTTTTGTGACGATGCTACCTGGATGTTATTTAAACTAACGTTACTTTTTGTTGAATTGATAACCACATGATCAATAGTGGTGCGCTTATAGCCAATAAAATCGATCACCAGTTGGTACTCGCCAAAAGCCAGTCCCGGTAATACAAAAGCACCTTTAGTATCTGTAGTTGTACCATTCACCGGACTTTTACTACCCTGCAAATAAATGGCGATGGTTGCATATTCAACAGGCGCTTTAGTAAGAGCATCTGTAACCTTACCGCTAATTTTGCCTTTGCCCTGCTGGGCCCATACATTTATAAAGAGGAGTGATAATATAACAAATAGTAAATAAAATTTCTTCATGCAGCAAAATTGAGGCGCAAATATGTAAACAATCTGTATATAGATATTACTGACGCATAAATGTTACAATAAGATTTAGGACCTCTCCATTTTTCAACAACCGTTGTGGCAAGGCTCATCTTTAACTACTTTCGGCCGAACATGAAAGTTATCATAGCCGAAAAGCCATCCGTTGCCCGCGAAATTGCCAAAGTATTTGGCGCCACCACCAAAAAGGATGGCTATATTGAGGGTAAAGGCTATACTTTTACCTGGGCATTTGGCCATTTACTTCAATTGGCCGCCCCGCAAGAGTATGGTTATTATGGCTGGAACGTGCAAAACTTACCCATGCTGCCACCCAAGTTCAAGTTATCTATCCGTAAAGTAAAAACCAAGGACGGTATAGTTGATGACCCGGGAACCAGGAAACAGTTAGATATCATTCAAAAACTTTTCGACGAGGCTACCGAGATCATCGTTGCCACGGATGCCGGGCGCGAGGGTGAACTTATTTTTCGCTATATATATTATTACCTCAAATGTAAAAAGCCTTTTAAACGCTTATGGATCTCATCACAAACTGATGAAGCTATTAAAGAAGGTTTCCGTAACCTGAAGCCAGGAACGGATTATGATACGCTGTTTAACTCTGCACATTGCCGTTCACAATCCGATTGGTTGGTTGGCATGAATGCTACGCAGGCATTGAGCTTATCATCCGGAACGCGGGCGGTACTATCATTAGGTCGTGTACAAACGCCAACATTGGCTATGATATGCGCCCGATATTTAGAGAACCGTAATTTTGTACCCGAAGTTTATTACCAGGTAAGTATCCAGCCGGATAAGGATGGGCAGGTGTTCAAAGCCATCTCCACCAAAAACTTTAAGACTCGTGACGAAGCGCAGAATGTTTTAGACCAGGTTGAAGATGTAGCTTCGGGCTTTGCAACAGGCGGACATATTTTGAGCGTAGAAGCCAAACCACGTAAAGAGCCGCCACCATTATTGCACGATTTAAGCAGTTTACAGCAAGAAGCCAACAAACGCAAAGGCTTTACCGCCGAGCAAACTTTAACCCTTTTGCAGGGATTATACGAAAGCAAACTGGTAACCTATCCACGTACAGGCAGCCGCTACATTGGTGATGATGTGTACGCAGGTGTGCCTGACTTAATCAATAAATTTACTGATCACCCCGATTTTGGCAAACAGGCCACTGCACTATCTACAGCTAAACTGAACAAACGGAGTGTTAACGCTAAAAAGGTGACCGACCACCATGCTATACTACCTACCGGAGAAAAGGCGCATCAGCTAATGCCCGATAAGCAGGCTATTTATGATATGGTAGTTGGCCGGATGCTGGAAGCTTTTAGTCAGGATTGTATCAAGGAGGTAACTAAGATCACGGTACAATCTGGCACATTATTTACCGCCAGCGGAACCGTGATCCATACCGCCGGATGGCGCGCCGTTTTTAACGATACCGATGACGAGAAAAAAGACGAGGAGAATGCTACCCTGCCTAAAGTTGCAACCGGAGAAAACCTGCCGATTGTAGATAAAGCGATCCTTGAAAAGCAAACCAAACCCAAGCCTCTATACAACGAAGCCAGCTTATTAAAAGCGTTAGAAACTGCAGGCAAAGAAATTGACGATGAGGAGCTACGCTATGCCATGAAAGATAGCGGCCTGGGAACACCAGCTACACGCGCTGCCATGATAGAAACTTTGCTAAAGCGTGACTACATCATCCGCGAAAAGAAAAACCTGGTGCCTACCGAAACCGGCTTAGCCGTGTACCAGGTTGTAAAACATCAGCAAATAGCACAAGCCGAACTAACTGGTAATTGGGAAAAACGTTTGGAAGAGATCCGTGCGGGAGCTTCGGTAACGGCATTTCAGGAAGAGATCAAAACCTACACCCGTTCTATAACACAAGAGCTGCTACAAGCCGGTAAAGGACTTGTGATTAAGCCGAAAGAAAAAGTTTTAGTGAAGTAATCTTAGCTTACTTTTTAAACCAGGGTACAAACACGCTGGTTGTTTTTTGGTACGCTCTAAATTTATCGCCTTTTGAACGTAATGACTGCTCTTCCGTTGCCGGGATACCGGTTACTTTTAACAATAAATAAAGTATAGCCATCGGGCTGATAATAGCCAGATAACCATAAGGCGATGCTAACGCGAATATAAAGTAAGCAACCCACATTGTCCATTCAAAAAAGTAGTTTGGATGGCGCGAGTAATTCCACAAACCTTTATTACAAACCTCGCCTTTATTGGCAGGGTCTTTTTTAAATTGAGCGAGTTGTCTATCGGCGATGGACTCGCCTATAAAACCAACGAGCCAGATAGCTGCTCCAATATATTCCAATAACGATAATTGCGGATCGGTGTTAACTACTACAATAAAAAAGGGTATCGCTAAAAACACATTGGATACAGCCTGCATCTGAAAAAACCAGAAGAACTTACGATCGGGGTTAGGCGACCACTCTTTGCGAAGTTGCTTGTATCGGCCTTCCTCTTCGTCGAGGTGGCTTACTACACGTGTCATCAAATGAGTTCCTAACCTAAAGCCAGCTATGGCTATCATGGCGCAAATCAACATGCGGCGTTCGGGCAACCCATTTCCCAAAAAGAATAATATAATGGCAATAACAGGAAAATTGTACGACCAAAAGATATCAACCACACCAGCATTCTTGATGTTATTTGCCCAGATCCAAACCGCTGCCATTATTACACAGCAGGCAGCCAAACAAATTAACACCAATTGTAATACCGACATTGCTTTAGTTTTGGTTGATCAATAATTCCTTGACACTCTCATTCGGCTTTAGCCTGAAGAGTTGGATAAGCACATAAGCACAACTGGCAATGCTGCCCAAGGCAAACATCAGTATCAGCCATAGTATTTTACTAAAAACACCTTTCTCTTTATAACACAGCCACAGGTAAATAATGAGGGCATTCGTGTAAAAATCCCAAAGGGTAGCACGCATCCAGGGTATGGAGCCTAAAAAATCCCACTCCTTAAACAGGTTACTTTGTATGCTGGTGGTTATAACATTGTAGCATATCCAAACCAGCATAATGCTGAAAAGTATTTTAAGAGCGTTTATCATGTTACGGATTAATGGCTTTTATATCCAAATTACGAACTTCGAACCCATATAGTTTACAAAAACCAAAATAAAAGCATTTTGTTATTGGTGTTGTGCAAATTCAAAATACTGTTTTTGAGCAGTTTAAATTAGAATATAAAAATTGTTAAAAAATAGCTTGCAGTGTATGCGCAATAACTCTATATTTGCACCACCAAAAACAGAAACGGTAAACGATTCCGTAGCTCAGCTGGTAGAGCATAACACTTTTAATGTTGGGGTCCTGGGTTCGAATCCCAGCGGGATCACGAGAGAAACAAAATAACCAGAGTTTCTCAGCTGTTTTGAAGTAAGAGCCTCTTGAAAAAGAGGCTCTTTTTTGTTTAAACGCGGTTTTTGAATAAAAAACCACCTTTTTCAAAAACAATCCCTCCGCTTTTCTTAAAAATTTCAATTCAAGTTAGTTCAATGTAATTCAAAGTAATCGGTGACCTATTCGGTGACCTGTTGTTTCTTCTTAATTTAGGTCACCGAATTAATACTGGTGCCTGGTACCAGTTTGATTTTCAGTTTAAAAACGTTTGGTTTCATTTTTTAAACAAAAAAATCTCATGAAAGTAAATGAAGATCTTTCCATTTTATTTTGGCTTAAACGTCAAAAAATTACCAAAGAAGGTTTAGTGCCAATCTATGTTCGTATAACAGTAAAAGGAGGTCGTACGGAGTTTTCCTCGGGCAAAAAAATTCACCCCGATCATTGGGACGAAGAATCTGCAACTGCCACAAGTGGCTGCGCTGAGTACAAACTAATCAACAGCTACATTATAAAAACAAAAGCTGAATTGGAAAAACACTATAATCAAGTGTCGGCTGTAAATAAACGAGTGCATCCAGACATGATAAAAGAGGCCTATATGCCTAAATTGGTTTTACAAAAAACATTAATGCAAGCTTTCAAACTTCATAACGATGAATTTGCAGAAAGAGTTGATAAAAATAAAGGCAGCAAGGGCACTTTGGCGCGTTATGAACGATTAAAAGATAAAGTGCAGGACTTCCTAAAGAAGAAACTAAAAACTGCTGATATAGCTTTAGAAGATGTCGAAATGGCTTTTGCCGTAAATTTCTTCCATTACTTGACTATGGAAAATGTCGGGGATAACACCGCTATGAAATATGTCAAAACTCTAAAGCAGATTATTGATCGTGCCATTGATCAAGGTTGGATTAAACATAATACCATATCGGGTTTCAAATGCACCTATAAAGATCCTGATAGAGAAACGCTTGAAATGCACGAGTTAGTTGGAATGTACGAAAAAGAAATTTCAGTGGAACGTTTAGCAGAAGTACGGGATGTGTATGTCTTTTGTTGCTTCACTGGCTATGCCTACGAAACTGTTTACAATCTTGAACCGGCAAATATTTTCAAAGGCTTGGATGGTAAATTATGGATTACGAAAGATCGGCAGAAAACTGGGGTTGAAGAAACAGTACCGTTGTTACCCATTGCCCTGGCAATAATTGAAAAGTATAAAAATCATCCTTATTGCGTAAATGAAAATAAATTACTTCCTGTTAATAGCAACGTTCGATATAATGCCTATATCAAAGAAGTAGCAACGATTTGCGGAATAAAAAAAGAACTCACCACTCATACCGCAAGGCACACTTTTGCAACAACGGTTCTTCTTGAAAATGATGTACCAATAGAAACGGTAGGAAAGTTGTTAGGCCATAAAGATTTGCGCTCAACCCAAATTTATGCCAAAATCACGAAACGAAAAATCAGCAATAATATGATTGCATTGGAAAGCAAAATTTTTGGTGAACAGGGGTTATTGAAAGTTTCTTAAATCTGAATTATGAAAAAGCAAGTAGAAAATCAATTTTTAGAAGTTATAAAACTAATTTACCAATCCCGGTATAATGCTTATAAGGCTGTAAATACTGAATTGATTGATCTGTATTGGAAAGTTGGAGAATTTATTAGTCAAAGAATTGCAAACGAGGAATGGGGAAAATCAATAGTGTCAAGTTTAGCAGTTTATATCCAAACTGCCGAACCTGAATTAAAAGGTTTTTCAGATAAGAATCTTTGGCGTATGAAGCAATTTTTTGAAACTTACAAGGAACATCCAAAACTCGCGGCACTGCTGAGAGAAAATACCTGGACGAATAACCTGGCTATATTTAGTCGTTGCAGATCAATAGAAGAAAAAGAATTTTATTTGCGTTTGTGTGCTAAAGAATTTTACAGTTCAAGGGAATTAGAGCGACAAATGAACAGCGGCGTATTTGAAAGAGTGATGATTGGTGATCAAAAACTCTCATCAGTGATGAGAGAATTAAAACCTAATATTGCCGGTGCATTTAAAGACACGTATATTTTTGAATTCCTGAATTTGTCGGACGTCCATAGCGAAGGGGAGCTACAACGTGCCCTGATTACCCAAATGAAAAATGTTATTTTGGAATTGGGTAAAGACTTTTTGTTTATGGATGAACAATATAGAATACAAGTAGGAAATAGTGATTTTTTTATTGATTTAGTATTTTATCACCGTAGCCTCCAATGTTTGATAGCGTTTGAATTAAAGGCTGATAAATTTAAACCTGAACATCTCGGGCAACTTAATTTTTATTTAGAAGCATTGGATAGGGATGTCAGGAAAGCAAATGAAAATCCCTCAATAGGCATTTTACTTTGTAAAAGTAAAGACAGCGAGGTTGTTGAATATGCTTTGAGTAGAAATTTATCGCCAGCAATGGTTGCGGAATATCAAACTATATTACCAGAAAAGAAAGCCTTGCAACATAAGTTCCACCAAATATTTGAAAACCAAAAAGGTCAAAAGGATAAGAAATAAGTTTGGAAAATCTCATTACCACCGTATCATCCTACATGTGTAAACTTGTCAGTTGGCGGGTTACATAAAGTTCGAGGTCTTCAAAAGTGCTGAAAGGTTTCCCTTTCAGCCTTTTAATCTGCATCATATATCAGGATATGTAGCCGCGCTTAGACATTATTAGTGATTGGAGTTTCCTTAATATAATTGTGAACCTTTAGGTATTCAACCACTTCATCTTCTAATTCAAAATATTCAACTGAAGAACGCCCGAGTTTAACGCTATATCGCCACAGTTCCAAAGACTTTACATAATCAAATGAGATCTTAACAGGCCTGCCATTAATTGATTTGATATACTTCGTCTCCCCGTAAGATTTTTGCTTCTCATAGTCACATTTATACCCCTCTTTTTCTAATCTCAACATAAGTGCATAAGAATAAAGTTCTGAGTGATAGGCGCTTGTTTTAGACGATTCAAGAAGGAGCACTTCATAACCATCATAGTTGAAACGTATAAATTTGTTGAACCCACAAGCTTTAATAGTTTTAGGTCGCTTTATAAAGTAATAGCGCCAATCTTCGTCATCGTCGAACTTATCGATGACTATTTTGAGGCTATCGTTAAGTTCCTGGACATCAATTTGTGCCAGAAGAACCTTTACAAAATCCCGATTTTCACTTTTGTCTCTTAATAATCGTTTCCAACTTATATCGCGATCATTATTGATAAGGAAGCTGAAATTTTGTCCTTTGGTCAACATATAATCGCCAATGGCGAGCAGTGCGCGTTCCCATCTAAAGTTATCAATATGGATCAATCCTTTTTCATTGAATACGGTTGATGCTTTATCATAAAAAAAATGAAGGCGATTCAGTAGTAGGTTATTGATAGGTAAATTCCAATTGAAATTTTTATTGGTTACGAAATATTCAGTTATACCAGCAAATCCCAACAGAAATTCAATCTGGCCTTTAAAGTAACCATGATTTTCCATCATTTTTATGCTGTTTGCCCACTCATCATTTAGTAAAATAAGATTTGCTTTTAAAATCTCTTCATCAATCTGCACACCGATAAAGCCACTTAGTTTCAATGCGGGATTGCTTAGATAATTTAAGATTGATTGTGCGTGAGGTAAAAGTTGCTCGACCGCATTAAGTGATGAACTAAATTCCCGTGCTGTGTTGAAATAACTTGCCCGGCTTCCCTCTACAAGATTTCTTATAATACGCATCCACTCAAGCAAAAATTTGTCATCTATTTCGGTTACCTCATAGGTGGTAATATATCGAGTAAAAGCATAGAAATTTACAAGGCCGGCATAGTCTAAATTATTTTTAATAGATGATTCAAACAATTCGTCCTCGTTAATTAACACAGTATCAGAAAAGTATTTCCTTATTTTGTGATTTCCATTTGTTAACTGATCTAAAGTAAGTGACACATGCTTAATGTAAGCAGGCGTAATACAGCCAATTTCAGCGAGTTTATTAAATGAAATGTCACGTTCCTTATCTCTCAAAACATCAAGATATTTATCAAGGTCAGTTCCTCCATGAGATAAACCGTAACTGCATGTAGCTATTGTGCGGAAAATATTAAAGAACTCATTGTCGAATACATTCGTCTCAGTATTACGATAGTTCCAAAAAAGGTCTGTCCAGGTACCATCCAA
>Ga0116227_10010443_pt1 | contig 16227 bp, 10 predicted proteins | sample S1TSphgellanicum_FD_89693 | JGI IMG/M metagenome (GOLD analysis project Ga0116227, IMG submission 89693) | Host-associated microbial communities from peat moss isolated from Minnesota, USA - S1T2_Fb - Sphagnum magellanicum MG | ecosystem: Host-associated > Plants > Peat moss > Unclassified...
AGGCCGCCACGGCGCGGTCTTTTGGGTTGGAAATGCATCTGCTGACGGCTTTGGAGGCGCAGAAATTATGGCCGCTGATGCAGGTGGATGATGTGGTGGGTGCTGCTTTTTTGCCGACGGATGGGCAGGCGAATCCTTCCGACATTACGCAATCCCTCGCCAAGGGGGCGCGGATGCAGGGGGCAAGAATTTTTGAGGATACGGAAGTTACCGGGATTGAAACCGCGCATGGCCGTGCCGTTGGCGTTATCACCGCGCAGGGGCGGATTGCCTGCGAGACAATCGTGGTCTGCGCCGGGCAGTGGACGCGGGAGCTTTGCGCGAGCGTTGGTGTGAACGTGCCGCTGGTCTCGGTTGAGCACCAGTATATGATTACCGAGGCGATTCCTGGTGTTAGGTCCGATCTGCCGACGCTGCGCGACCCGGACCGGCTTACCTATTATAAGGAGGAGGTCGGCGGGCTGGTGATGGGCGGCTACGAGCCGAACCCGATCGCGTGGGCGGAGAACGGGATTCCCGAAAAATTCAATTTTTCGCTGCTGAATTCGAACTGGGACCATTTTGCGCCGATCATGGAGCTGGCGATGGGCCGGGTGCCGGCGCTGCAGACCGCTGGCGTAAAGACGCTGCTGAACGGGCCGGAGAGTTTTACGCCGGACGGTAATTTTATCCTGGGCGAGGCGCCGGAGCTGGCGGGGCTGTTCGTTGGCGCCGGGTTTAACGCGTTTGGCATTGCCGCCGGCGGCGGGGCGGGGAAAGTGCTGGCGGAATGGGTGGCGGGCGGGGCGGCGCCTTATGACCTCTGGCCGGTGGATATTCGCCGGTTTGGCCGTAACCACCAGGATATTGGGTGGGTCCGCACCCGGACGCTGGAAGCCTACGCCCGGCATTATACGATGGCCTGGCCTTCAGAAGAGTTTGTCTCCGGCCGGCCGCTGCGGCGCTCGCCGCTGTATGACCGGCTGCTGGCGGCGGGGGCGTGCTTTGGCGAGAAACTGGGTTTTGAGCGGCCCAACTGGTTTGCTTCTCGCGGCGAGGCGCCGAAGGATGTCTATACTTATAAGCGGCCAAACTGGTTTTCCGCCGTCGCCCGGGAGCATTTTTCAACGCGCAACGCGGCGGCGCTGTTCGACCAATCTTCCTTCGCCAAGTTTTTGCTCCAGGGCCGTGACGCGGAAGCCGCGTTGTCCTGGCTTTGCGCCAATGACGTGGCGAAGCCGCCGGGACGGCTCACCTATACGCAGATGCTGAATGCCAAGGGCGGCATTGAGTGCGATCTTACGATCGCCAGGCTGGGGGAAGAAAAATTCTACATCGTCACCGGCACCGGTTTTGCCACGCATGATTTCGACTGGATTTCTCGTAACATTCCCTCCGGCATGGACGCTAAGCTGATTGATGTTACTTCCGGCTATGCGGTCCTGGCCCTGATGGGGCCGCGGGCGCGGGACATTCTGGCGCCGCTAACGCTGGATGATGTTTCGAACGAAAAATTTCCGTTTGGCGGGGTTCGGACCGTTCATATCGCCGGCGCGCCGGTGCTGGCGTTGCGTGTTACTTATGTCGGGGAGCTTGGCTGGGAGTTGCATATTCCCACCGAATTTGCCGTCACCGTTTATGAGGCGCTGATGGCGGCCGGGGCGGCGCATGGGCTGGTTAATGCCGGGTACCGGGCGATCGAGACGTTGCGGCTGGAAAAGGGTTACCGCGCCTGGGCGTCTGACATCGGTCCCGACCATACGCCGCTGGAGGCTGGGCTGGGTTGGGCGGTGAAGCTACGTGGGGAGAAAAAATTTATTGGCCGGGCGGCGCTGGAGGCGCAGCGCGCCGGGCTTTTGCGTAAACGCCTGTGCGGGTTTGTGGTGGACGACCCGGCTGTGATCCTGCTTGGCCGCGAGACGATTTACCGCGATGGCGAGCGGGTTGGTTGGCTGTCCTCGGGCGGCTTCGGTCATACAATCGGCAAGCCCATCGGCTACGGCTATGTCCGCAACAACGCGGGCGTCACCGATGATTTTTTGACCGCTGGCTGCTACGCGCTGGATGTCGCCATGGAGAGACTCCCCTGCAAGCTGCAAATGACGCCGTTTTATGACCCAGAAATGGCGCGAATAAAGGCGTGACGCCGTAAGGAATGCTTAACCTTTACGCGCCTATGATTCGGTACGAATCCGTTTTGGAGGCCGTATTATGGGTTATTCCGGAAACACCGATGAATTGCAGCGCGGGGGGGAAGTGCCGTCGGATGCCGTATCGCCGGGTTCCGCGGATGCGGCTGATCGCCGCAAGCATCACCGGGACAAAGTGCTCAAATCCGCGAAAATCATCGTCAACCATGGCCAGACGGTGTTTGACTGCCTGGTTCTCGATGAATCCCCGGCCGGCGTGTTCATTGACCTGGGCGCCCTGGTTGCCCTGCCGCCCGAGGTGACGATTCAGTTTGCCTCGGGCGCGACCTTCCAGGCCGAACGGCGCTGGAACGCAGGCACCAGATTCGGCTTTGAATTTCACGGCCCGCAGGTGATCAGCCGGGAAACCGCGAAGCGGCTGGAGGTGATTGGGCAGATTCTAAATTCCCAGGGTCTGCCGGCGGCGGTTGAATTGCTGCGGCTGGCGCAGTTTTTTGATAATCCGCAACTGCGCCGCATTGCCGAGGACGCCGCAACCGCCCATGCCAGGCTGCAGGGCGCGCTGCACGGGCAGGAAATTATTTTCTAACCGCAGCCGTCGGGCGGCGCAGCGGGAAGCTGCGGCGGGTTCGGTAAAATTAGGTAGACGGCGGCGTCCGGGTAGCTGCGCCAGATCGTGTAGCGCGTTGCGATGTCCTGGTTCACCTCCTGGTACACCGCCCGGTCGATGACGGCGGGATCGCTGAGCGGGAACTGGCTGCGGACGATGAATTGCGGGTTGCCGGCCAGGATACGATGAACTTCGGCGGCGGCGTTGACCCCCGCCACATGCGCCAGAAAACATTTGGTGAGGACGGAGGGGAAGGCGTAGCGCGTCGGCGGAGTTTGACCCGCCAGGCTGTAGATGATGGGCTGATAGTCGAACACGTAAATCTGCTGGGGCGAGCCCGCGGGCAGGAGCGAAATCTCGGCGGCGATCTGCCGCGGCGTGTCGGCATGCGGCGGTGCGGTGAGCGGCAGGCTGGCGCCCATCAGCGTGGCGCCGGCGCCGAAGCAGGGGATGGCGAGGATCGCGGCAAAGACCAGCGCACGCAACGGCGGCGTCAGCCGGCCGGCGAAGTGTTGCAGCACCCAGGCCAAGGTGATGCAAAGGACCGGCAGAATCTGCAGGAAGTAGTGGTCGTAAAACAGTTTGGCGGCGGCGACCCCGGCGCTGCCGCCGAGCAGCCAGAGCAGCAGAAACATGTGGAACCGCGCCGGCCGGGAGATTTTTTTATGCCGCAGGATGGGTGCCGCCAGGAACGGCGCGGAGGCCAGGAGAATCGCGGCGGAACAAAAGAGTGGCAGCCAGCGCGCTAGTTGCAGGCTCAGCACGTAAGACAGGGCGCCGGCGGATAGCGGTGTCGCGACGCGCAACAGGTTGGCGGCGATGCTGCAATCCCACCACAGGCGCAGATTCCCGGTGGCGGCGTAGAGCAGCACGGTGAAAACCAGCGGCGCCGCGGCGCCGGCGGCGGCGGCGAGGCAGGCGGTGAGCCGCGCGCGCGGTGTTGCGGTCAGCAGCGCAAACGCCAGCGCCGGGGCTTCAAACACCGCGACGTATTTCGTCATGAAGGCGAGGCCGAACAGCAGGCCGGGGAAAAAACCGCGCAAGAGCGGCCTGGCCGAACAAAAATCCGGGGACAGGGCGCAGAGCATGGCGAAGGCGGAAAAACCGGCCATGAAGATCTCGGTATTCGCCGCCAGCCCGTCGTTGCTGATTGAGCAGATGATGAAGGCGATTCCGGCGAACACCGCGACCGGCGCGTTACCCTCAAGCGGGATCAGCAAAGCGATGCGGAACACCGCGAAGGCGGTGGCGCTGATGGCGGCGATGGTGGCGGCGCGAATCGCTAGGACGGGGTCGCCGAAGACCGTCTGGAACAGGACGAAAATGCCGTAAATGCCGATCGGCTTGTTGTCCCAGATCGTGGTGTAGGGCAGGTGGCCGGCCTGCCACTGCCGCGCCATCAGCACGTACAGGCTCTCATCCCAGTCCAGCACGCTGAGGAAAAACGACGGCAGGCGGGTGATGAGAACGGCGGCGAAAAATAGTGCTGCGATGCGCCATTGCAGGCGCCGGGAAATCGCGGAGGTCTGGGTCAGCGCGTGCACACGCCGTGGATAGCGGCAAAAGAGGGAGAAATAATGGCGGTAATGGGGGCGGCGGACCGCCCCCATTTCTGTCAGGCGGATATCATGCCGGTGCGCGGCAAAAACATGCCGGCCTGCTTGCGGTAGGCGGCGTAGGCGGCGTGGAGATCGGAGGCGGCGAATTTTTGTTCTTCACGGCCCGCGGCGATTCGGTAGACCAACAGCATGACCGACGGCGCCAGCCAGGGAGCCAAGCCGGCGAATGCGATCGCCGTTCCGGTCCAGAATAGCAGATAGGACAGGTAGAACGGGTGGCGGACGTATTGGTATGGCCCGTGGCGGAGCAGGAACGCTGGCGCGTCGGTATCGAAGGCCAAGGTGGGCGGGGTCTGGCGGGTGGCCTTCACCGTCCAGAAGAATAGCGCCAGCGCTGCTCCGAACAGCAGCAACGCGACTGGCCAGGCCGGGCTAAGAGGTGCCGCGATGATATGCGCCACAAACCAGCAAAAGCCGGCGACGGTGAGAACGCTGATCAGGATGGTGCCGGCGGGAATCCGGCCGGTGCGGCGGAAATGGGCTTTGACGCCCCAGGAAAAGGCGGCAAAGCAGAGGAAGCCGAGGCCGAACAGGGCCGCGGAAACGACGATGTGCATGTTTATTTTTCTCCGAAAACGGCGACGGTCTCACCTCGGAATAGCCCGTCATAGCAGCCGGTCACGGTGGCGCGGGAGTTAAGGATTTCATAGTTGTTCAGTATGGTGCTGTATCGTTCTTGCGGACAGGCCATCAGATTGGTGGAGAATTTCAGCTCCGGATAGGCCCGCGGCCCGGCGATCGAGGCAAATTCCAGCCGCTTGTAGAACGGCATGTGGTTCCGCCGCACGCAGGACAGCATCATGTCCGATTTATCATTCAGGACCATGAACGAGACGAAGCGGAATAGGATGAACACCAGCTCGTAATCTGTGGCGAAATCCGGATGCCGGACCAGCCGGTTGATTTCCGTCGCGGTGGCCGGCTTTTCTCCGGCCGGGGCTTCCGCCAGCAGCTTTGCGACCTCCTCCTCAAACACATGGGCGGCGGGGATATCGTCCCAGCCGTTTTTTGCCGGATCGGTATCCAGCACGCAGAGCCGGACCGAGGCGGCGGGGCGGTTGTCTTTGTAAATGACCAGCGAGCGGCAGTTCGGCTTGTCGTCATACGGGTCGGAAAACAGCGCGCCGGGCCTCGCGTCGATATAGCCGCCGGCGACGTAGCTGGCGTGGCGGAGCGCGAAGGCGTCCCGCCTGGTGGTCGGGTCGTTGGCCAAACGGGCGGTGAAATGCGCCGGTGCCGTGCCTTCCTGGCGGTCTCGGCGGTTGGGGCGGACGAAATCAACGACGGCAGTTTGCAAAGAACTCATAAATTTCTCCTGGGCTGCAACCATAACGCGAGAGTTTTTTAACAATTTCTGTGAAGAAGAACAGCATTTTTGATAAGATCGGTTTTTGAACGGAAATCGATTATTGAGGCAGCAATACTCTACACCCGGCAGCCAGGGAGTCTACTTAACGTTTAAATTTACGAGATTAATCTTTCGCCATTTGTTTCGGCAGCTGAAAATAGAGACAAATTTTATTTTTATCTAGCCCAAGACACTATTTTCGGTCTACCCGATTTTTAATGTTTACCAAAGAAAAATCTCCGTCTTGCAATTTGAAATTGTAAGTATTTCGTGTAAACGAGCAGGCTGGAATTCACTGGCACGGCACGGTTTTTGGCTACCGCAGATTTTTGGATAGGGCGGCGGCGCCCCGGACAAATTTCCGGCGCAGTCTGAGTTTGGGGTACAAGCTTTGATCGGCACCGATAGAATCGAGTCTGTGATCCGGGCCGGACGCTGGGTGGTGTCCTGGCTGGCGGCGCCGGCGCGGGTGCCGGAAGAGATCGCCAGCCGGCTGAACAACGAGCAGGCGGATGTCCTTGGCTACCTGCTTTGGGTGATGGCGATTGTCGGCATCAACAGCATCGGCCTTCTGGGCGTCGATCTGCTGCGCACCGGCCGGCCGGCCGGGCCGTTGACGCTGATCGGCGTGATCATCCTCGGCTACGGCGTCGTGATTCTGCGCAGCCGTTCATGGCTGTATTCCCGGCGGACTGCACGGCTTCCGGCGGTTTTCTTCCGCGATACCAGCCTGCTGCTTGGCCTGCTCGGCGTTTGTTGGGCGCTGATGTTCATCCTGGTCATGGGCATTGCGACACCGGCACAGCGCAGCTTGCTATACGGGATCATCGTCGCCGGCATGTCCACCGCGGCGCTGGTGGCGCCGATGCGCGTCGCCTTCGCGTTCTGGACGCCGGTCTCCGTCGGCGGCCTGCTGGCGCTGATTTTGAACAACAACGCCTACGACCCCTTCGCCATCATATGCCTGATCAGCTATGCGATCCTCACCGGGTTCTGCATCATCTATCTCAATCGCAAGCTCACCGAGCGCGGCGTCAACGCGATCCGGCTGGAAGAAAACGCCGAGGTGATCAAGCTGCTGCTCCGCGATTTCGAGGAGAGTGCGAGCGACTGGCTATGGGAAACTGATGCGGCGCTGGAGCTTCAGCGGATCTCGCCTAGAATGGCGCAGGTGGCGCGCAAATCGGCCGCCGAGCTGGCGGGTAAATTTCCCGAGGCGCTGCTGGGCGGGATGCCGCGGCTCGACCAGCGGGCGAGCTCACCGGCCGGCAAGCTGGTCCGCTTTATCGCCGACCGGTCGGCATTCCGCGATCTGGTCATTCCGGTGGTTGTTGCCGGCGAGGAGCGGGTGTGGTCGCTCACCGGCAAACCGATTTTCGACAAGACCGGGGTATTCACCGGCTATCACGGCGTCGGCTCGGACATCACCGCCGCCCGCCGCTCGCAGGAGCAGATCGCGTTTCTGGCGCGGCATGACAGTTTGACAAGGCTGCCCAACCGCGTGCTGTTCAACGAGGTGCTGCACCAGGCCTGCGCGAAATGCGGCGAAGAGACGATGGCGCTGCTTTGCCTCGACCTCGATGATTTCAAGCTGGTGAACGACACGCTGGGCCACGCCACCGGCGATGCCGTGCTGGTGGCGGTGGGCGAGCGCATCCGCGGCTGCATCCGCGACCGCGATACCGCGGCCCGGCTGGGCGGCGACGAATTCGCCATCATCCTTGCCGGCGCCGACGCCGGCGAGGCGGCGATGGTGGCGCGCCGCCTGGTCGAGCGGATCAGCCGGCCCTATCATTTCGACGGGCGGCTGGTGGAAATCGGCATCAGCGTGGGGATCGCGCAGGCGCCGAAGGACAGCCGGACCCCAAGCGGGCTGCAAAAATTTGCCGACTTGGCACTTTACCGCGCCAAGGCGGACGGGCGCGGCGTCTGGCGCTTCTACGACCAGGAGATGGACGAGCGCTTCCAGGACCGAAGGTCCCTGCAATCCGACCTCCGTCAGGCGCTGCTGCGCGATGAATTCGTGCTGGATTTTCAGCCGATCGTCGACCTTGCCAGCAGCCGGGTGGTTGCCGCCGAGGCTTTGCTGCGCTGGCGGCACCCGGAGCGCGGGCTGCTGCAGCCGGGCGCGTTCATCCCGCTGGCCGAGGAGGCCGGGCTGATCGCGCCGATGGGCGCCTGGGTGCTGCGCCAGGCCTGCCTGGTCGCCAGCGCCTGGCCGGAACATGTCCGGATCGCGGTGAATCTCTCGCCGCTGCAGTTCCGCGACCCTGGGCTGCTGGAGACGATCGATCTGGCGCTGTCCGAAAGCGGGCTTTCACCGTCCCGGCTGGAGCTTGAGATTACCGAGACCACGGTGCTTGAAACCAACGCCCAGACGGTGGACACGCTGTGGCTGCTGCACGGCAGGGGGGTGCGAATCGCGCTGGATGATTTTGGCACCGGCTATTCGTCGCTGAGCTACCTGCGGCGGTTTCCGTTCGATAAGATCAAAATAGATCAGTCTTTTATCCGCGACCTCGGTCATGCCAAGGATGATTCCTCGATCATTCTGGCCCTGATTGGCCTGGCCGACAGCATGAACATAATGGTCACCGCCGAAGGGGTGGAAACCAGCGAACAGGCGGCGCTGCTGACATCTTACGGCTGCGCCGAGGGGCAGGGGTTTTTCTTCTGCCGGCCGATCCCGGCCGAGGATCTGAACGATGTGATCGCGGCGGCGTATAACGTGATCCGTTTTCCGAAGGCGGCGCAGTAGCAGTCTTCAGTTTTTAGTCGTCAGTTGTCAGTCGTAGGAATGCGTTCAGACCAAGCTCATCGGTCCAGGCGAGGCGGACCGTGACCACCAGCGTGATTGCCCGCAGCGCCGGGGGGAGTTTTACGAAGTCTTTTTCCGTGGTGATGAGCCGGGCGCGCAGCGCCTCGGCTTTTTCAAGCAGTAAGGCGGCGTCGCGCGCGGTGTAGCGGTGGTGGTCGTCGAACGCCATCGCGCCGGCCAGTAGCGCGCCCAACTGCCGCACGGAGGCGAAAAATTTTTCGGGGCGGCCGATGCCGGCGAAGGCGAAAACCGTGATGCCCGCAAGCGGCGCGGCGCAGGCGGGGACGAGTTCGGCGCGCAGCACCGGCAGGGCGGCGGGCAGGGCGGCCAGGGCGTTCGACGTGTCCAGGCCGATCAGCACGGCGGCGGCGCAGCGGGCGGCGGCGGCGGCGGCTGGTTCACGCAATGGCCCGGCGGGCAGCAGCAGGCCGTTGCCGAAGCCGTAGCCGCCGTCGATGACCAGGAATGAAAACGTTTTCCGCAAACCCGGATTCTGCAGCCCGTCATCCATGACAATGGCGGTGGCACTTTGCGCCAGCGCCAATCTTGCGCCGGCGGCGCGGTCGCGGGCGAGGATGGTGGGACCGGTTGCCGCCAGCAGCAGGGCTTCGTCCCCGACATCTTCCGGCCTGTGCAGCGCCGGATCGACGCGCACCGGTCCGGGGAGTTTTCCGCCATGGCCGCGCGTCAGCGCAAACGGAGCGCCCGGCAGGCGAACCAGAAGATCGCGGGCCAGGATTGTTTTCCCGGAGCCGCCCACGACCGCGTTACCGGCGCAAAAAACCGGGATTTTGGCGTCGAAGCCGGGACGCGCCACGCGCCGCGCCGTTAGCGCCGCCGTGACAGCCCCAAGCGGCGCCAGCAGGGTGGAAACGATTCCGCGCCGGGCCCAGAAAGCCGGGGCCCTCACAGCGCTGTCTCCAGGATCAGCGCTGAGATTTTTGCCGGCAGGTCTTCCAGCCCATCAAAGGCGTTTGCGCCTGCCGCGCCGGCTTGCGCCGCCGCATTTGGGTCCTTCAGCCGGTGCCGTACGGCGGCCGCCAGACTCGCCGCATCGGTGACCTCAACCAATGCGTCACAGGAGCGCAAAATCGCCGCGGCTTCGGTGAAATTCTCCAGATGCGGTCCGGTGATGACGGGGCGGCCGAGCCGCGCCGGCTCGATGATATTCTGCCCGCCATGCGGCACCAGAGAGCCGCCGACGAAGGCAAACGGGCAGAGGCGGTAAAACAGGCCAAGCTCGCCCAGCGTATCGGCAATGTAAATTTCTCCTCCCACCGGCGCCTGGCCCAGGCTGCGGCGAGGGAACGAAAATTCTGCTCCCCGTTCGGGGTGGCGTGGGACGATGATGGTTACAAGGGCCGGAAACTCCGGCGCCAGCAGCTGGTGTGCCGCTACTACGATCTCCTCTTCGCCCCGATGGGTGCTGGCGGCCAGCCAGACCGGACCGGAAATCGCGGCCCGAAGTGCTGCGAGTGCGGCTTCATCCACCGGCAGCATGGGGGCGGCGAATTTCAGGTTGCCCCATTGCAGAACCCCGCCCGCGCCAAGCGTGCGAAATCGTTCCGCATCCGCTGGCGATTGTACATGGATCCAGCGGAAGCCGTACAGCAGAATGCCGGCGAAGCGGATAAGATATTGCCAACGGGCAGTGCTGCGGGCTGACATCCGGGCGTTGATGAGCAGCCGCGGGATGCCGCGCGAATCGATCTGCCGCAGCATTTCGGGCCATAGCTCGCTTTCCACGAACACCGCGCAATCCGGGCGCCAATGTTTCAGAAATTCCGCGATCCAGCCTGGCACATCGAGTGGGACAAATTGATGGCGTGCCGCCGCCGGCAGGCGTTCGGCTGCCAGCCGCGCCGAGGTGACGGTGCCGGTGGTGAGCAGCACCTCGCATTGTGCCGCCAGGGCGGCGATGACGGGCAGGACAGACATGGTTTCGCCGACGCTCGCCGCGTGCACCCAGATCAGCCGTCCGGCGGGGCGCGGCAGCGCGGTTTTGCCGTAGCGCTCCGCTAGTCTTTCGGCGATTTCTTTGCCGCGGGCCAGCCGCCGCGCCAGCATCCGGCGCAGGGCGGGCGCCGCCAGCCGGCCGGCGGCGCCGTAGACGGAGAAGAAAAACCAACTCATGCCGGCAGGCCGGCGCGAATGGCCGCATCTGTCAGCGCCGCCTCGATGGCGGGAATTGTGGCTTCCCAGCCATGCCGCGGCACGCCGATGAACGGACCGCAGACCAGTTTTCCGGAGCCAAAAGGCAGCGGAAACCGCATGCGGTCCCAGGAATTGAACCGGATGGCGAATCGCGTGGCGGCGGCGCAGGGCAGGATTTTTGCCCCGGAGATTGCGGCCAGCATCGCCACCCCTGGGGCGGCCTGGCGGCGCGGGCCGCGCGGGCCATCCGGCGTCAGCCCGACATCGCCGCCGCGCAAAGCCGCAACCAGCGCCCGCAGGCCGGCGGCACCGCCGCGCGAGGATGAGCCGGCGGCAAGCCCGATGCCGAAATACCGCACGCCCAGTCCGATCAACTGGCCGTCGCGGTGCCGGCTGGCCAGCACCACCGCCGGCCGGCGGGATTTCGCGCGCAGCCAGAATACCGGCATCGCCGGCAAGGTTTCATGCCAGAACGCAACGATACAGGGCGGGCCGGAACAAAACGCCGATAGCTCGGCCTCGCCTTCGATCTGCCAGCGCGTACTGACGGCGACGAAGCGCAGATAGGAAGCCGCCGCCCAAGCGATGAACGCCTGGACGCGCGGGCGGCGGAGGAAACGCTTGAACATCTTTAAGGGCGGTTAGCATCCGGCGCCGCCAGCGTCACGCAGCGCGGCGCGCCCTCGGTTTTTTCTCCACCGGACTCGGCGCCGGTGCCGCCAACGGTTCGATCAATGGCTTGCCCGCGATTCGTTCGATCATGGAACGGTAGCGGCGCAGATAGTCGTTCATGTCGAGGCGGGCTTCCGCATACTCCCGCGCCGCCGCGCGCATCGAGGCCGCGAGTTTGGTATTTTCCAGCCCTTCCAGCACCGCCTTGGCGATCGCCTTATGGTCGAGTGCCGGCGCGATGAGGCCGGTTTTGCGGTGGGTGATGAACTCGGTGACCGTCGGCGTGTCCGAGCCGATGATCACGCAGCCGATGCCCATCGCCTCGCGCAGCGACCAGGAGGCGACGAACGGATATGACAGATAGACATGCGCATCCGAACGTTTCAGCAGGCGCATATGGTCGTCGTACGGCACCTTGCCGAGGAAATGAATCCGCGACAAATCGAGCTTGCCTTTCAGCTCCGCCAGCAGCACCTCGCGCCACGGCCCCTTCGGATGCATCGAGCCGTAGCTGATGTCGTCGCCGCCGACGATGGAGACGACGACATCCTTGCGCTTGTTCAGAATGATCGGCAGGGCGCGCATGAAGGTGTGGAAGCCCCGGTACGGTTCCAGATTGCGGGCGACATAGGTGATCAGTTTTTGCTTCGGCGAGACGCTGAGGCTGCCGACCTTGAGCGTTTTGCGCCGCGCCGCGGGGTCCGGCTTGCAGACCTCCAGATCAACCCCTTCCTCCAGCAGTTCGATCTGCTCGCGCGCCCAGTCCGGGTAGGTGCTTCTCTGCCAGACCGTCGGTGCCTGGCCGTGTTGGTGCAGCGCCAGCGCCTGCAGGTTTACCGAGTTTTTCGCGCGCACGCCGGCATAGCGCTCATGCGGCAGCGGGAATTCCGGGTCGAAATTCACATCCGAGCCGGTGGTCTGATAATAATACTCGAAATACCCGAGGATCGGCACGCCCGGATAGACATCGACGAGGTTCAGCAATTCGCCCCAGCCGTGATGGCCGATGATGATGTCCGGCACGAACCCGAGCTGCTTGATCTGGCGCGAGCCGATGGCGCAGGCTTCGGCCCGGCGCATCGCGAGATCAAAATCATTGGCGTCGCGATGCACGCCGGCTTGTTGCAGCGGCGGCTTGCTGTAGGTGACCTTGCGCACGCCGAGGAGGACATTGACGTTCGGCTCGGTCATGAAAACGATCTCATGCGTGCCGGGACGCTTCTCGTTATCGGCCAGAAGGCTGCGGACAATATGCAGATACTGCCCGGGGAAGTTCTGGTGGACGAACAGGAATTTCAATGCGGGCTCAGCGCTTGGCGCGGATGGGTTTGCGCGCCTTTGGCGTCAGGCTAACCTGCAGGGCTTCCAGCGGCGCCAGCGTGTCGCTCTCGCAGGTTTCGTCGCTGCCGACCGGGCCGGTCGAGGAGCCATCGATAAAGCCGGCACTGCAGGTGAGCTCATACAGATCGGCGGCCTTGCCCTGCAGCCGGATGCGCAGGCCGAGCAGCGGCAGCGCCATGCCGCGCGAGCCGCAATACTGGCCGGCCTCCACCCAGGGCGAGAGCCAGCCGCGGCCGAGCACGGCCTGGTAGGACAGATCGGCCGGGTCGATATCATCGGGTGCGGCGACCGCGAAGCCTTCGATCCAATGCTCGCTGCCTTTCTCGCCGAGCCAGTCGCCGAATTTCGCGCCGACATCGCCGCGGGTCTGGATATGCGCGACGACATCGGCCTTGACCGGCGCCGGCGCCGCCTCGGGCGCCGATGCCGCCGGTGGTGCGGGGGCGTCCGTCCCCACCAGCAACTGCCGGACTTGCAGCTTGGGGGCGGAGTCGGGCTGGTTCGGCAGCTGGTAGATGGTCACCAGAATCTGCGCCGGGCCGTTCGTCACCCGCACCAGCGCGGCGTCCCCGGTGGCGGACAGCCAGCCATCCGTACGGAAGCCGGAAATTTCCACATTGCGGGCGCCATTGGGCGGCGGCGAGAGGCGCACGCCCGGCAGCCCAAAATTCTGTGCGCCGCCCGGCGCCGGTTCGTTAACGATACAAAACAGCCCGGATGGCAGCGCCATGAAATGCCCGGTGACTTTCAGCTCCTGCATCATGTTGGACGCCGCCGGCGCGGCCGCCGGGGCCGCCGGTGCCTGTGCTGGCGCCGGTGCGCCGGGCGCCGGGGGCGGCTTGCGTGCCGGTTCCTGGGTTCGGGTCGCTGTTTTCGTGTTAGCCATGAGATCCGCCTTTATCTTCTGCCATGTGTTAGATTGATTGACGCCGCTTCTATACCAGCCGCCGGGAAAAACGACCCCCGCCGGCCGGGTTTCTTGCGCGTAAACCCGCGACCTGGGGTTGTTGCGCGAAAATATGCAAATTGTAATCCGGAAACTGGTTCAAAAGCGCTTAATTTCCTCAGGCCGCGCTGCGCTTTTTTAGGACCGGCTGCCAGGACAGCAGCGCGTCGTTGATCCGCGCCGCGGGCAGGCCGAGCGGCAGCACCGCGCCGCGGCCGGTGGCCCGGATTCGCGCCGCCTGGGCGCCGAGGTCGAAGGCGATGGTGTAGAGCCCGGCCTGCCAGGCTTCGCTCAGCGCGAAGCACCAGGTCTCCGGCCAGATCGAGGGCAGGAAAGCGAGGTCGGCGTTGATCGCGCGGATCAGCGGCGTCGCCTCGCCCTCCGCATAGGCGCCGGTGACGAAGATCCGGCCGGTGTCCATCAGCGCGGTGTCCTCGGAGGTCGCGCCGACGACGATGAATTCCAGTTTCAGGTTGCGTCGCGTCACGTCGCGGGCGCATTCCATCAATATGTCGTAGCCCTTGGCCGGGCCGATGCCGCCGACGATGGCCACCCGGCGGTTGCCGGCGCCGGGTGGCTGCAGCGCCACCGGCCGTGTATCATCCTCCCATGCCACCACCTCCGGGCGCACCGGTGCAAAGTGCCGGTTGATCCTGGTGGCGGCGTCGGGCGACGGGGTGATGATCCGCCGCGCCGACGCAAATTCGCGCCGCGACCGCTCGATCAGCCCGGCGGGGCCGAGGCCTTCAAAAGTTTCATCGCCGGCGACGGCGACACAGGCAACGCAGCCGGCAAGGTTGGGCTCGCCGCAATAGCGCAGCGGCGCCTCACTCGCGGATCTGGTCAATAGATTTACCCGCGGGCAGAAGCTGGCATAGTCGTGCAGCACCATGTCCTGTGGCACGCCGAGATCGGCCGCCAGTGCGCGAACCGCGGCGTGCTGGCCGAGGCCGTGATGCAGCACGGCGTATTCGACATTTTCGAGGCGCAGCAGTTCCAGCAGGCTTTCTTTTTCCACCGGCAGGGTGAAGCGGAGGTTCGGGTAATCATCCGAGCGGCCGTTGCGCAGGTTACGGTCGGTCACCTGGGTTTGCCAGGGAAAGGGTGTGTTTTTCGGATCGTCGGGGGCGGCCGGGAAAAGCAGAATCGGCCGCCGGCCGGAGGCGCGGATGGCCTGCATGTCGGTCTCGATCCGGCGCGCCACGCCGCCGCCGTGGTTATGGGAAATCAGCAGCACGGCACCGGTGGCCTTGCCCCTGGCGGCGGCGAAGCGCGCGGCGTCGAGCTTAAAGCGGGCCGTTGCCAGGGGATCGGCCTTGATATGCTGCGCGATCAGCTTGTCATAGCCCGGGTAAAGCCGGTTGAGGGTGCGGGCGTTGCGGGCATTCAGCGCCCGGCCGGCGGCGCGGAAAGACACGCCGCCGAGATGCCCGACATAGGCGCCGAGCGCCGCGACATGGCGGTAGCCGATATCGCGGGCGCGAAAGCACCAGTCGTTTTCCTCGCCATAGCCTTGCGCGAACAGATTGGTCCGGAATTTACCGGTCGCCGCCAGGCAGTCATGGCGCAGCAACATACAGAAGCCAACGCCGGTGGGGATTTCAGCGGTGGCGGCGCCATTGGCCTGGGCGGCGAGCGTTTGCAGCAGCGTCGCACCTGCCAGGTCCGGTGCCGTGTTGCCGCCCTCGCGCTTCGGGTAATTAAGGATGGTGGCGTCGTTCGAGAACGGCGTCACGCTGCCGGTGCTGTTATCCGCATAGGCGGCTTCGATCATCGCCTCGATGGCGCCGGGGGGAATCACGGTGTCGCTGTTCAACAGCAGCACGTCGCATTTGCCGGCGCGTTCCAGGCCGGAATTCACGGCCGCCGGGAAGCCGCGGTTGGTTTCGTGGCGGATCAGCGAAATGCGCCGGGCGGCGGCCAGTTCGGCGAGCCAGGCGGCGAGTGCTGGTTCCGGCGAGGCATCGTCCACCACGATGATCTTGGCGCCGGCCGGCAGTGCGGCCAGCAACGCCCAGAGGCAGGCCTGGGTCGCTTCCAGCCCGCGATAGACCGGCACCACCACGACAAGCTTGGCGCGGCGCGGCAGAACGGCAATCCGCGGCCCGATGAAGGCGGCCGGTACCGGCCGGATCGCCGCCTCGGCGGCGGGGTCGAGCGGGCTGCCGAACAGATCGGCACCGCTCGGGCCGACGACCCGAAGCGGCGGCGAAAACCCTTTGATCGCGGCGGCGGGCAGCGCGAAGCCGAGCCGGCGGGCGAATGGGGCGATATCATCCGGTTGCAGCGGCTTGCCGAAGACGATTTTTTTCTCCTGCCCGGCGGCGTCACGCAAGGTCAGGGCGATCGGGCCGGCGGGTGCGGCGGGGCGGCTGGCCCAGCCGATCAAACTGCCGTCGACCACCGAGACAACGCCTTCGATCTGCCGCAGGGCGTACAGGTCGAGCGGGCTGCCCGGCACGGTTTCGCCTTCGCCGGTGTTGATGACCAGTTGCCGTCCCTCGGGCACCACGAAGCCCTCGGCATCCTTGCCGCGGCGGATTTCCGCGCCGTCCAGCAGGAACACCAGCCGGTGGCGGCCGCGCAACGC
>Ga0116227_10010445_pt1 | contig 16224 bp, 14 predicted proteins | sample S1TSphgellanicum_FD_89693 | JGI IMG/M metagenome (GOLD analysis project Ga0116227, IMG submission 89693) | Host-associated microbial communities from peat moss isolated from Minnesota, USA - S1T2_Fb - Sphagnum magellanicum MG | ecosystem: Host-associated > Plants > Peat moss > Unclassified...
TCATGATCAAATTGGGCAAAGACATTGTGACTCTGATGTCATTATTGGTAGTAGCCTAATTGACATGTATGTGAATGTGGAAGCATAGAGGATGCAAGTAGATTGAACAGTCAACAAAATGGCTATGCATAATGGCATCCCTTGGAAGGGCATGCTTGCAATGTATGGGCCTCCAAAAGGAAGCTTTTTGACATTTTGGGAACTATTTCTCATGTTTTTTTGGGGATTCCTACACAGAATTACAGCCAGTTACTACTGTAAAATTCAATTAGTCTGGAAACCACAATGCAAAAAATTACACTGCATTGAAGCTGGCCTAAGGCAAGACTTGTGTTCACTGCTATCATAGTGTGAAGCACATTATCAATGCTGTCAACAAAAGCATAGTCTTCTCTCTTAGATTGGCAAACTTCATCATACACCATACTTGCACCATGTTTACTACACTAATACATTATTTAGGTTCCGGAGCACTTCTCTTTTCCCAGTCTTGTAGAGTGACTTAAGCACAAAATTATCTACTATACACAAATGAAGTTGATAATGCTGAAGCACATCCCAATCCCAATCATGGTGATTATGATGGTTTTCATTGTGCAACATTTTACATTTAGCATATTGTAAAATTAGTGTTTACTGTGTCTTCTTGGCAATTACTTCTGAGGTTTAAAGTGAAAATGTGACATGCAGGGTGAACACAACATGGTCCATTTGGAAATTATTGTTAGAATTGAGTGGTTGACAGAGTTGGCTTTTCTCATGAAAATGTGGGTGTTTTGGATACACAGCCTGGGACTACTCAGCATGGGTGTGTACATATGCATTGTACTTGGAAGAGCGACTTGAGATATGATTTGGAGTCAGCATGTGTAGCAGTAAGGTGTCTATCTTGACAAGCTTCAGAGACAACCTCTTTCACTTGGAATTTGAGAGGTACTTATCATGGAACTCTATGTTTTAGATTCACTGGACACAGGGTTTGTGAATCAGCATGTCATGTCATGCAGTATTTTACTCTTGGATTGGGCTTATAACTAAATAATGTACAAGCTTGCTTGGTTTTGTGAGCAGTCTATAATTGTTGGACGGTTTTTGCTGGCCATTTAGGAGTCACCTAATAGGACAAGGGAGTTGGACACTGTGGAGTTGTTGGAACATTCACCTAGTTTACAACAACTATCGCATTGCCTTGTGGGCTGCCAGGTACCACTTCAGATGGTCAGCATTTTTGTTTGTGTGAGAAGAAGCTTAATTCAGACTCAACACGAGAATCCTTAAATGATTTCAGGGCATTCATTTGCTATCACTTACACATGGAGAAATGTACTAATAACTTTGGATGTTCATTTCTAAAAAGCAGTATGTTGATTCAGTTTTCCATGTGATTTATTCTCTTTAAGGCACTTATCTGAGTTCAAGTCTGAATCTGAAGTCTTCATAATTCTTTCAATCCTGTTAAGCAATCTATGGCCCTCATTATCCCTTTGTTTCTATGACTTGGAAGTTTAATACTAAACCACATGCTTAAGGTTTTTTGATGCAGCCAGTCTTTCTTCTCTTGTAGATGTTTCTAAGTGACTAAGCTCATCACATTTTTCCATTGGTCCCTAACCTAGCAAAGTTCTAGAATGCTGATGTCTGCTCTCAGGTTATTTGAATTTTTCAAATCTTGACCATCATCATATCAGATCTGCATGTTGGAAGGAAAGTTTTAGTGAGGGAAGAAGGCTTTTGTATCATGTTTGAGTCTGTCTGATTTCAAAACGCAGTTGGTTTAGAGGTCAGCCCTTGACTTCAATTTATGTCTGGTTGAAGAGTAAAACAGGAGTTAATATCAGTGCAGTTTGTGCAATGCTTCAAGGCTGGAAGTTTCTATTCTTTCTCTATTCGGGAGTGCATCTTTTCCTTTTTCTTTCCTGATGTACATAAGAGGTCAGGAAGGTGAATCAGTGATGGATGAAGAAAGTTCTCATTTTTCACAATTGGAGAATTGTGTGTATTTCCTAGATAAGTTCCTTATGCTTAGACAACTTTTGCAACTATCAAAACTTGTTCTGTATGTTATCTGGATAATCCTCTGGGAGAAAGACTTAAATCAGAGGGCAGTGAGACAATGAACTGATGAGATCAAGCAAAGACCACCAACGCAGGGAAGCAAAGAAAATTTGAGGATGGAATTGATGTCACAATATGACCTGAAAATAGGATTTAGAAATCTTGAAATGGATCTGGTTGAAGCAAAATGCTCTACTTTACTATTGAAGCAATGAAGGGATATATGTGACTCTAAAGAGTGTGGGCAGTCAGTGAGTACTGGCCTGCTACAATTGATGTTCACCCTCAACTGATTTCAACCACAAGGTGCATAGCTACAACTTACATTTGGAAACTTGACCTTTTTTGTTGATATTGCAGAACACAAAGATGGATGATAGATCAGATGGATGCCTCCAGCTTATGCACATGGTCTATGCTTGGTTTTGTCTCAAGTATGGATGCTTAGATGTCAATTGAATAAATGATAGAAGCTATGGAGACAAGAATTGTTACCAAGAGAGTTTCATTTAAACTGTCACGGTTTGTACGTAAAACTAGCTTGTTTCTTGAGGATTATGGTCTGTTATGTTTCAGTTTTCATTGTAAGGCTTTCACTTAGATTGAGGGTGGAAGGAGTTTTGGTCCATTTGTGTATGATCAATGTTTCTAATGCATGCACCATTGCATAGTAGTTTTTCTTCTGTAATCTAAGTGGCTTACTGTTGTTGACCATGTTTGAAGGTTCCAGAGGTTTCTAGGGTTCATCCAGAGGATACTAGAATATGGGCTTTCTAATTAAACAACTAAATTTGTTGATTTCATTCTATCAGATTGGGCAATGGTTTTCTCTAATGGCCTCTGCAGAGCCTTCAAAGGTGTCATTAGTGTGAACTTCTCACTGACATCCATAGATTCTTGGTGCAAATATAGTGTGATAAAAGTGCCCACTACTGCCATCAACACATCAAGATTTTCCAGATTCTTCCAGTGTGCAATTAAACAATGAAGGGAGGTACTCTTCTCCAAATAGCACTTGTTCTCTACTTGGCCTTGGTTGAAACTCTTGTTATTACATGTCAACAATGTTCTACAATCTTGGTGCGAACGGCATTCTATCATTCTTGTTACCCTTCCTCCTCTCCAAGTCACTATTCTTCTCTCACCCTTTCCTACTATCTTTCATAACATGTGTAGCTGGCTCATTTTTCAATCTCTAAACCCGAGTGAAGAAAACCTGACCCCATCAGCATAGATGGACATGCCACAATGAAGTCACAATTGCCCATACTGGTTATGGCATTCATGCAAATATTTCTAACTAGGAGATAGCCAGGTTAGTTGTTCCATTTTATTTTATTTTTACATGACTGTCATGGTTTAATGGTTGCAATAATAATGGCCTTGCAATATGGAGATTCTTGGCTCAAATCTTTAGTTCAGCTTGAATGTGAGAAACTTCATTTTGTGTATGAAATTGACAATTACATTGAGGTGACTTCAGCTATTTAGTAAAACAACTATTGTCAAATATCAACCAGTTCAGTGACATGTAATCAGTTGGCCTTGTTCAAAACACAATCATGAAAGATGATGTGACTGTGTAACATGGAACATGCTATCTAAACTTCCCATGATTGGTCTGGATACCATAAATTTAGAATGCATACCTAGAATACTGTTTGTTAGCAAAATACTTCCTAACCATCTTAAACTTGCTAATTTAGTTTGTTGAAGCAGCTTGGCTGTTGTTGTAACTCTCCTTTTTCTGCATCAACAAAAAACCAACCCATAGAACATCGGGGTTTGGCAACTTGTGATTGATACTCAGGAACAAGGATAAGGTTGAGAGCTCATGGCATCCTTGCAAAAACAATTGTGGGTTCAAATGTTCCTACCTGACCTGCAATGATGGAAAGAAAAGTCTTTGAAAATTTGGGGTACTGTTCTGTCAATCTTCACTTGTATTTTGTGTTCTAGAGCTGTTGCTCCCAAGTTGTTTCCATATACTTTTGGTGACTCTCTTGTTTGTATGAGTGCATAAGCTTCCCTTCTTCTTTGGACAATGGATTTGCATACTGGTACATGTCATTCAAGTTTCAAGTTCAAACTTTTGAATCAAATGGGCAAATTCATTCATGGGGTAGACCAATCATTTTTGTTGATACTTTGAATGGAATTTTTTCCTGTTGCTATATCATAAGCATAAGTCTGCATATTTTAGTCACATGATGCTTCCAGCAAATCACCTCACTGGACCCATCATACAGCATTCCATTTGTTGCACCCATTATTCCAAGAGTGTTCCTCTAATCTGTAGTGTTGATTCCATGATGATCAAACTATACACATGTCCTTCCCAGTTTTTGAACCATTGATCTCAATTTGATGCAAATTTGACCTGCTCACAAGAGAGCTCATAGAACAATGGTATTGTCTTTGGTATGTAATTGACTCCCAACATTGGTCACTCATATCCAAATAGGTGGGTGAGGAGGTGAAAAGAGGTAGGTCGAAAGGCCTCAGATAGATAGACAGACACCATCATTTTTATTATATAGACTGTATGAGAGAGGGAGGTGTATGAGCTCATTTGTTGTGCACCAGGTGGGGAGGCTTGGCATCAAGGATCCTGCTACATGATTCTCAATGAAGGTTTTGAGCTATAAACTCTAGTATAGGTGCAATGTTTTCAGTAAATATGTGTCAAACATAGACGATGACATGAAGGAAATGTTTACTGCCTTGTGAGGTTGCATGTTTCACCATCTCTTGCGGCTCATGGTTGACAAGACAAGTAGTGTAAAGAGGCTTTGACAGAAGTTATTCTTCAAATCCTTCACTGTGGTGGGATCACAGGTTTGAGATGGTAACTACATGATCACTGTCAAAGTTCTCTTGTTGATTGAGGAAGTTAGTTCATTGTTCTCAGGTTTTGGATCTACATCAGGCCGGACTTGTGATTTTTCCAAATATTTGAACTGCAAGGAACTCAGAATTGATCTGCTGGATTTGGATTTGTGGATGTTATACACAATTGCAGTGTATCCAGATTTGGAGACATTTTTGGGACAATTGCTTGATCGCAGAACTGGCAGCAATGGTACAAGGGACTCTATGACAAGACAATTCCCCTCTGAATAAGAGGTTTGCAAGATATGTTTATGTAGGTACAGAAAGACAATACAGCTCTTTCAATAGTTGCAACATAAGTGCATGATTCCAGACAAGTTCACTAAATTCATTCCAGTGCTTAACACATGTCACATTCCACATCTGGGTGGCATATATAGTGAACAGCCATACTGCTTGCAAGTTTATTGCAAAGATAGTTGGAGAGAACAATCATTGCAAGAGATGCAAATTGCTTTGATTACTTCAAGCAAATTCAAGTTGTTCAGATAGGGATCATTGGTGATGTCCAGTATCTTGAGTGCTTTTATCCACCATGAATCTTGTGTTAAAATATTTTACAGAAGCTAGTCTCAGAGAAAGAACAATTCATAATTGTGAGGTGCATGGGAAGAGTGCTTGCATCTTGCAGAAGAGAAGACAGATGATGCACAGGAGTTGAGTAGCGGAAGGAGGATGATAGAGTAGGGCTAGGTTTTCAGGTCTGAGCAGCAAAACATCAAACCAGATATACAAATGACTCAGTTTTAAGACTCTGCAGCTCCCAGAGAGCATAGTGGAGTGCATCAGCAATGGTGTCAAAGAAAGAGTATGCCATTTCTCCCTTACAGATGAACCACTCTCTGGGTGGGCTCCTATACTTGTATTATGTGCTGAACGTGTCAAACTGTGAGTTGCACACTTACATATCTAATCATGACTTGGATCTATGTTAGTTTTTCAGAAAAAGATTGATGCTTTGTGAGTTGTGTACAGGCAGTTCCACAAAGTGGTCCCTCGTGGTGGTGTCTCAAGTACTGGATACTGTGAAATATAACTGGACCTACCCTGCACATGTTTCTGGAGCAAGGTCACAAACAACACCCAGGTTGCTAAACATTACACCATCTAATAGTAGACTTCTTATGCTTCCACTGTTGATCTTCTCTCAGCATCACAATGCCATATTTTGGAGCTTCACTAGACCATCAAACACAGTAAGTCCTTTGTTGCAGTCCCTTAGGTTCTAAGGTACAACTCTTGGGTTTTCTAAGCTGTCAAGCCAAGGTTTCATCATTTTTCTTTTTGTCACCATGACATAATCATGGGAAAAATGATCCAATCTTGCTGTAAAAAACGGCCCCTGGCACTGAAGGTCTGAGCCCCAAACTTCTTGGGTTCAAGTGGCTCTAGTGTTTCCTAATGTGCAAAAAGTGGAAGGAGGGCATTGATCCAGGCCCTTGCCATATAATTTCCTGAGCTTTTGTGTATGCAAAATAGATAATGCACAGTGAACATGAACCCTGGACGTGGGCTGCCTTACTGAATACTACAAAATTGCTCGAAGACATCAGCCTCCATGCACATCTTCTCCTCTGCCACTGTTGCTGTTCTGATTCGCAAGCACAGAGGAGAAGATGTACAGAATGGGAAAACTGAGAATGATTTTCATATGCTAATTCAATGTCCAACAATCCATGAATTTTGGACTAAAATTGTTGGAAATTGAGCTACTGAGCTATATGTCATTGAGCTATCCAGCACAAGAATGAAGGCACAAGGGCCAATAATTCCAGTTATCTGCTCATAACCCATTCATCTTGCAGCATTCGACGAATTTGTTACATGGTCCCTTTGATTCCTGCCTCAGTGAAGTGCCATTGAACCAAATCATCTAATCATGACTGTGCACTAGTTACGGAAACAAGCCCAACTTTTGGTGATTGAAGCACAAAAGAAATGCACAGTAAAAGCTCTGGAAATGATGTAGACTACGTGAAGTTCAAAAACCAATCACAACAAAAAGCTTGATTGATTCCATAATTAAGATACAACCTCTTAGAACTGGAAATTTAGAAGTACTTTGGGATTGCTAAAATTCAAGGTATTCAACTTCTCACCATGGAAATCTAGACTTAGTGTCATGTTGCAAAGAAAATCTCCCTACACAGGAAGCTAGTTGTGACATATGTTCTACTTTTAAGGTGTACCATTCCACAATCCAGATCTTGGATTGTATTTTCTGGGATTAAATCAGGATTATGCAGCAGAAGGTTTTTTGCCAAGATTGACATTGCTTGTTTTGCCATGGTAACCAATAACACCCGACACAATGAAATTCACCAACAAGATCATTGCTGCCACCAACAGCACTGAAAACTCATCATCCAAGGAATGAGTGTGAAATGAATATTCTGCTAAAATCCAGATGCTGTACAGAAAGTCTGGGTATCAGATCCTTTATTCTCTTCTTCTTCAAGCAGGATATAGCAGTCAAAACAATTGAAGAACTGCCCTGAAAATAATCAAAGAAGAATTGCCTTCTTGGAAAACAATCGAAGAATAGCCTTGAACACTTGAAAGAGTATACAAAATTAGACCAAATTGTTGGCCATGATGCAGACAACATGCTTCCAGTTTGTAACTAAGAAGAATCAAAGAAAATGAGCTGCAGTACTTTTGTTGCCTTGGGTCCCAGTGCCATTCAAGGACATTAAGATTCAGCTATGTGCACAAGGAGAATCATTCAGAGGGACCAAAACTTGGAAGCATATGCAGCTGAAAGCTGCAGGATTTTGAAGACACTCAAGTAGACTCATTCTCCAAGGCTCTCTCTCTCTCTCTCTCTCTCTCTCTCTCTCTCACACACACACACACACACCGGAAAGGACTGTCAGAACCCTCCTCCCTTGCCTGTTCAGGTTCTCTTGAACATGGCAGCTTCTCAGGTCAAGCCTGAGGAAACAAGAGAATTGTGCAGAGGAAGAGACAGCACACTTGCAATCTTGCTCCAGCCCAACCAGTTCCAACAACACCGCTCAACTCTTTCCCAAAGAAATCGAGAGTTTTGTGAGACTCTTGAATCATCAGACAGGCAAATTTCTAAGGTTAGTAATATTGTTTACAGGGAATGAATGATCTGCATGAGGCGAGCCATGGGTGGTGGAGTGCCAAAGAATGGTATTTGTACATCGTCATGCTCAGAGCAATTCTAAGTGGTTTGGTTTCCATCTCCGATTTGCAAGTCTAAATGGAGAAGACAGTATAGTACCGAACCGGCGATGAGGAGGCATTAGAAAAGAGGACCCATGAGTCTACAGCTTTTGGCCTACTGGATGGGGAGGACAGATGTGCACCTGGGGAGGCAGGAAGACGCAAAACTACAACCAATGATGATTTGTTTAGGGTGGAGAACGCAAGGCACTTTGCTGAGTTCCTTTCTCAGCCGCTTCTTCTCCACAACGTCGATGTTAGGAAGATCTGTACAGGCTCGAAGCAAGTCCTTGGTGACGTGATGTGCATAAGTCCAGCAGTTGCTAGTAAAGATGTTGAAGTCGGGGCTCTGGTTAGACTTGAGGATCGCCAGGAGTGAGCCCACATTCATTCGCTTCCCTTGCACGTCCAGCATGAACTTCACCCTGCAGTTCTTCTCGGGGATATTGGCAGTGGCTGGTAGCTCCTTCACTACGATAGCAGCCGTCGTTGTCTTCCCTCTCTTGCCAACTTTCTCAGCCTTGATGAGAAACTTTCCCTTCCGTCGTCGTTGTTGTTGCGGACGTTCCTGCATCAAGTCATCGCCACTACTACTAGGACTTATAGGTTCGGAGTCGATGATGATGTCACCGGATCTAGACGTTGCTGAGCTCAACTCCAGCACAAGAACGTCGTGCATACCGAAACCTCTTCTCAATCTGCCCTCATCATCATGGTACTTGGTGAAGGGTGGCGTCTCATAGCATACTATTTTGTCCAGTATCACTTCCCACTCGCTCATGGCTTCTAGATCCGGGCTGCATGATGTTATTCCCTTCCCGTTGTTCGCGTGCAGAGAAACACAACATCCCATTGCACTGGCGCTGCTGCGCCTCTAGCAGCTGTCACTAGTCACAAACTGAATTCCGGCAAAACTAGATTGAAAATTGCTCGGCAGCTGCATCTGACTTCTTGCACGTCGAGCTTCTTCTTCTTCTTCAGAGAGATTCAGAATTTCAGCAGCAAAATGGGACCCTGCAAATGACCTTCACTACTGCACACATACATGCAGCGATGGAGGAGGACTCGGTACAGCTACAATCCAGAACAAAAGCAAGGTTCCAGAAGGTAATACGTAAGGAGCTGTATGACCAATCTTCTCTACGACGGTCTACTTCGCGATGTAATCTCGTGCAAGTAAAGCATCCCCGGTCAAAACTCTTCACAACTTCCAGGATCTTGACGAAAGTGTGAAAGTGAACACTTTCACACTTTCGTCGCCAGCTTCCTTTTGCCAGCCTAGAGCTGCTCCGTTTGTTCTCCTTGTTCTTCTAATTTCTTCTTGGGGCTTCTTGAACGCTGTTTGTGGATCATCAGGTCTCGTCACAGACAATGAAAGATTTTCAGATCATCACCAAATTTTCTTTCTACTACTACCCATCTCGTGAGAGGAGATGCAATAATAATCAAACTTCCTTCCAGAACATGAATTCACAAATCTTGATTCCTCCCCAAATCCTAAAACTTTCCATGATTTCAGACATGGGATTTGTGCGCGCCTGGGTCAGACACTGGAAACGAGCTGAAAGCATCTTGTCACCCCTGATCAACTTGCGCAATTCCGATCCTAAATTTACATCTAAATTGTCGCATCAAATGGTAGTATGCAGCAGTCAATGTAAAAACGCAATTAAGGGCCCCGCTTGCTTGCAAACTGATGATGATGATGTGAGCAGCAGCCTTCTCCAACGAGGAAATTATTGAAAAAACGGACAAACGGCACCACGGATCTCGCCAAGGTACATTCTTCTTTTGGTCGAAACCGTCAGAACTCCCTGACGGAGTCTAGATTTCGATGCGGGAGTCCTGATGCACTGACTGGCCACTTCCAAATCTGTCCTATTTTTGCGATATAAGCATGATATTCTTCTCCCGGATTCGCATCTTCTCCAAATGGACAAACAAAATAGGTACGACTGCTTAGCTGCGCACGACAACGGAATGGATTTTCTTGGTGATCTGTTTTCCTAATTTCTTTTCTTTTCCCGCTCAGATTGTAAATCGTTTCGAAGCAGATCCTCCTCGAGATCCATGGGTACTTACGGATGAAACATGGGTGTGGTTTTTATAGTATTGAATCAAAAGGTTTTTTCCTTCCGTCCAGGGAGGTCCGTTCCAGTATTGGACGTTTCTCATATATATACATATATAACAACAACCGGTTTTCACAACCTGATTATTAATTTTTTCATTAATTAAAATCAGTTTTAATAATTAATAATTTAATTACTTCATCAAAGGAAAAGAGCAACACTATGTGAGAAGAGTAATAGCAGTAAAAAGAAGAGCAATAGCAATAAAAAGAGAAGAATAATAATGGAAGAAGAGTAATAGAAAGAAAGAGGAAAAACGTAATAGCAAGAGAGAAGAGTAGTAGTCCCAAGTGAGAAGAAGAACAAGAGGAGCCAATGAACCAAATTTGTTTAAGACCCTGAGATTTGGATTCGGGTTTTCATGTTTCGATTCTTTTTTCTTGTTTTTTAAATTCTGGGTTCGGTTATCCTAGTCTGTTCTCACATGTGTCAGAACCTTAAAACCAGTTTTGAGCCTGGTTTTCACTCAAAACAAGAACAATCTATTCTCAACTTGAGAATCAAACTGAGAACTGAAGAACCGGATCACCCAATGAGAACCACCCAACACTAGTCCATTCTTGAGGTGTCATTGTGGGTTCTTCAAACCAGAAAAGAAGGGTACATAGCGGTGTTGTGTGGGTATATAGATTTACACATACCAAACTGGTCCCGGTATGTTGCGTATCATGGAAAGGGGGGTATGAATATGGTTTGGGAATGTAATTGAAATGATTAAATTTGGTATTAAAATCTAAAATGTGAAACTGAGTATAAATCTGGTATCAATTTTCTTTTTAAAGTTGATACCAATGGATACCAACCTTGGTCCTAGTATGTTTTCACGATAGGTAGAAAAACTCCATAGTGATCCATAATGAACCAACAAAGATAAACAATGCTTCAAAACGAACCAATAGAGACAAACTAAAAACAAACATTGGCACCAATTTCATGTTGAACCATGCACAAGCACATATAGATGATTGAAAATTGAGATCATATCTAAAATTTAAAAAGTTTGAAGTTTGAAATGTTGTAGAATTTTCCAACATGTGACATTTGAACACTACACAAAATTGATACAAAGTGCAAAGTTAAAACTCAAAATGCAAATTGGAAAAACAAGTTAAAATCAAATCCATGTCTGTAAGGAATATATTACAACAATTACAATTCATCTTCAAAGCAGTCAAATATATTACAACAATTACAAATCATCTTCAAAGTAGTCAGATTGATCCAATTTTTCTTCGTGAGCTTCAAAAAGGTTTGCTTCAAAAATTAAAAAACTCCCCAACATCTTTTTTTGCAAAGTGACAACCAACTCGCCCATCTTCTAACTAATTCTTGTATATTATGACCAAGGCATCCAAGTTTGTGAACCCAAGTCTACAACTAGTTGGTCCCTTCTGGGACCTGGAGTGGAGGTAGGCCTAACGCCCAATTGTATGAAGGGTATTCATATTTTTTCCCTTTTAATTGTTGGGTCATTTTTTATTTTTTTTCTACCAAGTAAACTGGATGTGCAATGCATGGTCATGTTTCAAAACCTTTTTAAACTAATGTTCAATAAATATAATAAACAATGCAAAGTGGGTGAGGGGTATTTCAATTCATATTTTTATAAAAAATCAAAATTTTATAAGGTGTGTAATGATTCTAAAAATAATGTGTGTTTTAATATTGTGGTTGGTTTTGGAAATTAAAACATTGAAATCCAATTAACACTCATTGGAATTTGGATTGCCTATTATTGATTTTATTAATTAGATGTGAATACATCTCATATTAATTTTTAAAAAATCTAAACTTTGAAATAATCATGAGCAAATAAAAGTTCAAATGAATTTTAAAAATATCTATATACATGAAGGAAGGTTGTTTGTTTGTTTTGTTTCAATGGTTTATGAAACCAAGATCATAATGACACAAGAAAAGTTATTAAATTTGCCATTTAGCTAGTTAATTGGAATTTTTATAAAAATTGACATTTTTAAAATTTTAAAAGTATAACTCAACCTAGGACTTGAACCTAGAAAAATATGCCCAATTTACGCATTGAGTGGAAAGGAGGCTCGGGCATGCTACCTGTAACAACACTACAAACAAATTTCCCAAGTTTTTGTGTTTCTGTAACCTTGTGAGATCAGATGAAACATTTAGGGTTTGGTGGTCATGGGTTGGTATTACATTATAAGGAGTGTTTTGGTGTTTGATGGTTTTTTTAATTATCACTTTGAGCCACACCAAAACAAGAGGAATTCCTTGTTTGTTTGTGGATTTCAGTTTTTTCAATGTCCAAAAGAATTGGTCAAGCACTGGGCAAAGAAAGTCACACCTTTGTATTGGGGAAATCCTAAACAGCAAGGCACTAAATCCTAGCAGGCATTAAACATGAATTTCCCATGTGCCATTCACTTTTGAAAAACTTTTCTAAAAATTATCCTTCACATTGAAAGACTAACGACAATTTCAAATGAATTTGTTGGAGTGCTCTTGTAAGCCTTTTGACAGGTTGCTTGTAAAGCAAGTAAGCTCAAAAACACCAAAATTTCATCCTTTGTCAAAGACATGTTGCTCCTTTTCATCACGGTACCGTGAGAGAAAACGCAAATAAATTTCACCACTTACTATACTTATGGTAGCAAGAAAAAAACAAACCCAAACCTTCCATTATTGTAATTATGTCATCAAGGAAAAAAAACGAGCGCACCCAGACCACCTACTATACTGATGACAACACAAAAAAACCGATAGCTATTGAATTTTTTTTATTGTCAATGTAATTAATGACTGTCACAATAATTCAAGGGCTGTGAAAGGAAGGTAGCAAGAAAAAAAAAATTATTGTCAAAGTGTTTGTGACCATAGGGTTATGAAAGGAAGGCAGTAAGAAAAAAAATTTATTGTGAGGTGCTTGTGACCACATGGTGCTCTGAAATTTCAAATTACGTTTTGAGCCCTCAGGCCTACCTCCACTAACAACACAAACTAATCAAAACTCTAGCCACAGAAAATATCCTTTTGTTGCAATTTATGAACCAAGAATTGCCAAAATCTATTTAGCAAGAAAGGCCCATCAGGATATAGCCTAGCATGTTCCTTCCACCAAAGCAAAAGTGACCCTGCATTAACACTCAAATTCACAACACAACGATGGAAAAGAAATAACTTAGCCAAAAGTAATCCTTCATTTGCCTCTACACTTGGAATTGGAGTATCAAAAAAAAATTTGATGGGCCATCTACAGTTGAAGTATAACTATATGCAAAATTAGGATTTAAGAAATAACTACATTTCATAATCAAAAGGATCAAAATTTTATTGTCATATTCTACTACCAAAAGTTTAGCCTTGTCATGGTTAAAAAAATCAATGACACATTTCAGCCCTTTGAACCTCGGGTCCAACATTAAGGCCAACGTATTGTGAACACCTATAGTTGTAATAGATTCCATAAATGATAAAAAAAAGGGCCAACACACCCACTGTTTCTATAGCCATACGCCCATACAAAATTTCTAGTTCATCATCAATTACACCATATGCAAAAAGGGGCATTGCATTGTTTGACAATTATAGTTGGCCATTAGTTTCATGGATATGGTAGTGGCAACATTCAAAGCATTAAAAAAGAGCTAGTAGCATCTTGTCTAATTTAAAGCACATTACTCTATAACTTGCTTTAGAGTATCCACCACAACTTGTGCAATAGCCCAAGTTAATCCATTATACACTCTTGCTTATAGGTGCAAAGATTGCTTATGATAACAAATGTTAATTCCATTTGCATATTACAAAGTCTCTTGGAAAAGGACAACTTTACTTGCAAGTCTTGTTTTCACTTGAGTTTTCAACTTCCTTGCATGCAATCTAGCTTCAATGCAAGTCCTATCCCACTTTTGTCACCCCTTTTGGACTTTTTTGTTTAAGTTATAATCTTTTGCAAAGCTTGTTGGGCATCCTTCAAAGACACTTCTTTCATGTCAATGCAAAGCTTAACATCATTGGTGGCATACTGACAAGCTTTGGACATTGCATGTCCAAAACAAACCCTTGCAAATGGTGTCTCCAATCGTAGTGGTTCACAAGAAACAATAATAAAAAAATAACAACTAATGTGTTCAAGTTAAGTTGGAGCCTTTGTCTTTCACATATGCAATAATTTTGTGTGTGAATTTGAATTTGGCAAGTAAGGGCTTTACAATTTTTACCAAAGCAACACTTGTAATGTTAGGTGTTTTAAAAAGATCGACATTAACATGTTTAGGAACCCATGCATCATCAACGAAGTTCACGACTGAGGCAAAAGTGTTAAATCCACTTCGATTCATCCACAAATCAAAAGTGACATTAGTTGTAACATAATTAGATAAACAAGAAGTACATATGTATCCATAGCCTTTTGTAGCATGGAAAAAATATGTTCCTCCACTAATTACCTTTAACTTGGAAATCAAATTTTGTTATCCATGTACATAACAAGATGGTGGAGCCATGGTGACTCAACACTAGATTGGGCTTCATAGCAATGTATAGAACCAAATCCTCAATGAATTTTAATTGTGCATGATCACTTTTTTTGTAGCTAGTGCCTCCTCCAAAGAAATTAGTCATTGCTAATGGTGTGATGGTCTTCCTTTTTTCACACTTCTATCAATATCCCTATTTTCAACCTCTTTCATACATGCCTTGTATTTTGTTAGTTCAATAGTATGTTCATGCACCAAGTGTTTTTTTATATTGGTGCTACCATGAAAAGGATTGTATTGAGAAATTCATTTTCACTGTGGGTGGTACTACCATAATGGGAACTTTATGTATAACCATCACATTAATTAGTGTTCAACTCAGGGTGGCAAATGCATTTCAACATTTAGATTATAGCCACATCAAACAACATGTTCTTCTACTGCAACAAAAAAAAATCCCAAATTGCACTTCTTTTATAAAAAGGTATTCAATACCTTTGATTGGCCTTTAATGTAAATATCAACAATATTCAAATGGGTCAAGTGTTTCAACAAACAATATTTCCTCTAGAATTTCAATAGTGTCAAACACTTCTATTCTCCACCTAGTATTTTGCTTTGCTCCTACTACAACTCAAAGGCATCACCTATCTCCCCCCCTTCACCCACCAAATGTGGCTCATGATCAAAGAACATCCTAGTTCCCTCCATGCCCCTTAAACCCTAAATGTATCTCACAATAGATCAAAACACAATAGAACCTCCCTACTTTCCAAGGTGGCTTTGCTTGAAATCAACAATTTCTATCATCAACCTTATGTCTATTACATGTCTTTTCTCTTTTTCTAGAAAAAACATTAAACTTTAATGCGATGAAAACCACAAAATCAAAATTGCAATAGTGAAAACATGGTAACATGTAGAAACAATTCTAATCCGTTTGTTGCAACTGTTTGATAGAAGCACAATGGTTAAATGCAATGCCACAATCCAAATTTCAAAACAATGATACAATCCTATCAAATAATTATAACTTAATATCCTTCCTTCTCCCTTTCACTTTTGTACAAAAACATAGAAGCAACACTAGTTGTGTTTTCTATGGAACAAATCTCAAATAACCAATTTACTTGCACAACCAATACAAACACTCCATGTACAATATTCATGTTTGTGTTTATGAAAATGCAAGCTACAACAAGGAATTGAAAGAATTACAGATGGCTACTAAAAACTTATCAATCTTTTTAGTCATCAACAATCATACTAATATAATTGTAAAAACTTTTTTTTGAACTATTTCTAGAATTTTAAGTTCAACATCATCATTCATGACTAATTTTTCTTCCTATTGCTTTTAGAAATGCAATAGAGAACTATTTTATATATATATATATATATATATATATATATAATTATATAAAATTTTTCCCAAAATTTTTTGCACTCACACTTTAGAGCTAATAAAAAAAGAGGGGGGGCTTGGGGTAGTAGAACAA
>Ga0116227_10010446_pt1 | contig 16219 bp, 15 predicted proteins | sample S1TSphgellanicum_FD_89693 | JGI IMG/M metagenome (GOLD analysis project Ga0116227, IMG submission 89693) | Host-associated microbial communities from peat moss isolated from Minnesota, USA - S1T2_Fb - Sphagnum magellanicum MG | ecosystem: Host-associated > Plants > Peat moss > Unclassified...
ATCAACGATTCCAAAACGATCACACTTTACAGAACGCGCGCTTCGTCTGCCAGCATGATGGGAATGCCGTTGCGTATGGGATAGGCAAGGCACGCCTTGGCGCTGACGAGTTCATTGCGCGCCCGGTCATAGGTGAGCGGGCCGCGGGTGAGCGGGCAGACCAGGATTTCCAGCAGGCGCGGGTCGATCATGGTGTCGGGCGTGGTGGCAGGAATTGGTTCGTTTTCCATCATCAGCTCGCTTTGGGGGTTTCGTCACTGTCATCGCCGGCACCATCGTCGAAGGCGTTGATTTCCAACAGCGCCAGTAACGCATGGGCGCGCTCGGCCTCGTCCCGGGCTTCCAGCAATGCCTGCTTTTCCTCGGCATCGAACGGGCAGGCCATGCAAAGCGAGGTGACCAGCGCCGGGTCCGACATGGAAGAAATCGCATCCCAGTTCGCCTCCACCCCTGCATTGGTGAAGTAGCGGCGCAGCGCGTCCAGCAGATTCCCTCTCTCGAACGGCAGGCCGTCCGGCTTTGGCGTGTGCAGGTCTGATGCGAAGCCGGACAAAGCCGCCGAGACACGGCGATAGCCGTGCGTGCCCTCGATTTCTTCGATGATCGTGTAGCGGATCACCCCGGTCAGCGTGATGAGATAGCGCCCGTCATCGGTCTCGCTGAAGGACGAAATTCGTCCGAGGCAGCCGGTACGGTAAAGGCCGGGCCCGTTATCGCCGCGCGCCAGGCGTTTATCGGGCTGGACCATACCGAACATGCGCCCGGCGGCTAGGGAATCCTCCACCATCGCCACGTAGCGCGGCTCAAAAATGTTCAGCGGCAGCCGCCCGCCGGGCAGCAGCAACGCGCCCGTGAGCGGAAATACCGGGAACTCGCTCGGCAGATCTTCAAGCCTGGGATGGAAAAAGGTCATCTGGGCTCAGCTGAACAAAATGGCAGAGAGCTTGCGCCGCGCGGCGATGCTGGCGGCATCGTCCACGCCCCAGGATTCGAAGAATTTTAGTAATTGCAGCCGTGCCGCATCCTCGTTCCAGGCGCGATTGCGGCGGATGATTTCGAGCAGCGCATCCGCCGCTTCCTCACGCGCGCCGGTGGCGTTCAGCGCCGTGGCCAGCTCATAGCGCGCCTCGTGGTCGGCAGGGTCGGCGGCGAGTCGGGCCTCCAGCCCGGCACGGGCGGCCTGTGCCTTTCGCCCCTCGGCGGCGAGCGCCAGGGCCGAGCGGGCACCTGCGATTTCAGCATGTTCGGCGAGATTCGCGGGAACCTGCGCCAAAATTTCAGTTGCCTGATCTTCATCCCCCATGGCGAGCAGCGCGCGCACCAGCCCTCCCCAGGCTTCTGGCTTCTCGCGGTCCTGCTGCACCGCCGCGGCGTAGAGCTGGGCCGCCGATTCGGCTTGTCCCTCTTCGAGCAACGCCTTGCCCTCCGCGATCAGATCCGCGCCCGGCGCGCTGGAGCCAGCGATTTTAAGCAGAGCTTCAACAAAACGCTTCACCTCGCTCTCCGGCAGCGCCCCAGAGAACGTATCTGCGAGTTGGCCTTGCCAAAACGCCACGACCGTCGGCACGGATTGCATCGGCAGGCCCATGCGGGCGAGCTGGGCGACGAGCGCCTGGTTTTTGTCGATGTCGATTTTTACCAGCTTCACCCGCCCGCCATATGCACGGACGACTTTTTCGAGAATCGGCGTGAGGGTTTTGCACGGGCCGCACCAGGTCGCCCAGAAATCCACGAGTACAGGGATTTCGCGGGACGAATCGACGACATCGGCCATGAAACTCGTCTGGTCGCCGTCGATGATGATGTTTGCGGGGGTTTGCGGGAGCGTGTCCTGGGCAGAGCTAAGGAGGCTATTCATCTTTGATGATCCGTAAGAGTTTCCTATGGGTATATAGTATCATCGCCACGGCTCACACCCCAGACGTGCGGCAAGGTTCCTCGGGTGGCTTGCATTCCTGATCGAGGATGCTTAAAGACCGGCCCACGGAGTGCGGGCGTAGCTCAGGGGTAGAGCACAACCTTGCCAAGGTTGGGGTCGTGGGTTCGAATCCCATCGCCCGCTCCAGTAACTTCATAAAAATTTTCTGAGTATGGCTTCGAATATGCCGGCTTTTCTTGCGCGGCGCGTAGTTGAGCACGTGCTGGAACAGGCTGGAAGCTAACGTTCGACGTGGATCTGACCGTTCATGCCCGGCCAGTCCGAATAGCCGACCGGGCCGCCGCCATACCAGTAATCCTTCGGCGCCTCAGCCAGTGGCGCGCCGCTGCGCAGCCTTCCGACCAAATCCGGATTCGCGATGAACGGCCGCCCGAAGCTGAACATATCGGCATGGCCCTTGGCCAAAGTCTCATCTGCCAGTTTGAGCGTGTATTGATTATTCGCAATATAAGCACCCGAAAAACGCCGGCGGAGGGCCAGAAAATCAACGCCGGATGGGTCGCGCGAGAGCTGTGTCACGCCTTCAATGTCATGAATATACAACAGCCCGGCTTTGGAGAGCGCATCGACATAGGCGCCATAGGTCGCCATTGGGTCGGAATCCAGCTTTGTCTCGCCCGGCATCGTTGTCGCGGGCGAAATGCGAATGCCAACGCGCGCCCCGCCGCCCCAGACGTCAGTAACCGCCTTCACGACCTCTAGCGGAAAGCGCAGCCGGTTTTCGATCGACCCGCCATAACGATCCGAACGGTGGTTTGTGCTGTCCCGGATGAACTGTTCCAATAGGTAGTTGTTCGCGGAGTGGATCTCCACGCCGTCGAACCCCGCCTCCTTCGCACAGCGCGCCGCGTGCCGGTAATCCTCGACAATCGCGGGAATCTCATCGGTCTCCAGCGCGCGGGGCGTTACATGATCTTTCAGGCCGGTATTGGTGAAGGCCTGCCCGACCGGCCGCAATGCCGAAGGCGCCACCGGCAATGCCCCGCCATGCAGATCAGGATGCGAAATACGGCCCGTATGCCAGAGTTGGAGGAACATCCGCCCGCCCCGGCGATGCACGGCCCTGGTCACGCGGGACCATGCCTGCACCTGCTCCGGCGTCCATATGCCCGGCGTGAGCGCGTATCCGCGCGCCTGGGCGGAAATATTCGTCGCCTCGCTGATCACCAGCCCGGCATCGGCACGCTGCGCGTAGTAATCCGCCGCGAAGTCCGGCGGCACGCCGGCATCGCTGGAGCGGCTGCGCGTGAGCGGCGCCATGACGATGCGGTTGGGAAGCGCCATGTCTCCCAATTTGAATGGCTTCAGGACCGCGGATTCGGTTTCATTTTGCATAGAGAAGCATATTCCTTTTGCTGCGGTGCAAAATCGACAATATGCCGCTGCAACCTCGAAATTTCGAAATGAGAGGCTGGGCCGGCCGATACAACCCCGGATTTCCTCGGCAAACTTTCTTTTTTGTTAGGTTATTTTTTCCTGCATTTCAGAAAAACCCTTGCTTTCGACAGGGTCGATCGATGATAATGCGTGTCAATAATAGACCACAAAAAAGGGTGAAATGTCGTGTTCCAAACCGTCGAAACATCTCATGAAGAAGAAAAACCCGCACCGGGCTGGGCCTGCGTGGCGCTTGCCGTCGGTTTTGTCGCGTTCCTGGCCGCTGGCCTCGCGGCGGTGCTAATCATCGGTTAGGCCGGTCTTTGCGGTAACGGCGAATGGCTCGGTCCGGTTGGACCGATAACCGCTCTTGTGCCGTTGCCATCAATTTCCAATAACAACGCGTCTAACCGATCATCCCCGGCGCGTCGGCAGCCATACGGTGAAGGTGGTGCCCTGACCTTCGGCGCTTTCGATCATGAGGCGACCGCGATGGCGGTTGACGACGTGTTTGACGATGGCAAGGCCGAGGCCGGTGCCCCCCACGGCGCGCGAGCGGCCTTTATCAACGCGGTAGAATCGCTCGGTCAGGCGGGGGATATGGTCGCGGGGGATACCGACGCCGTCATCGGCCACGCTGACCAACACGCCGTTCGGCTCGAAACGTGAATCCCCGACGGCGCGCGCGGCGGTGAATTTGATGCAGCCGCCCGGCTTGCCGTATTTCAGCGCGTTATCTAGCAGGTTGGTGAAGACCTGGGTGAGTTGATCCGCATCGGCGGGAATGGCGGGCAGGTCGGCCGGGACGGAGACGGTGATTTTGGTGTTGCCGGCTTTCAGCATCGGCTCCATCGCCGCGAGGATACGCTCCAGCAGCGCGGTGAGGTCTTGAAGCTCCTCGGGCGGCTGATGTTCGGAAATCTCGATGCGCGAAAGGTTGAGCAGGTCGTCGATCAGGCGCTGCATGCGGGCCGATTGCTCGGCCATGATGGCGAGAAAGCGTTGTTGGGCGGCTTGGTCGTCCGCGGCCGGGCCGCGCAGGGTCTCGATGAAGCCAATGAGGCTGGCCAGCGGCGTGCGCAGCTCGTGGCTGGAATTGGCGATGAAATCCGCGCGCATTTTCTCCAGCGCCCGCTCATGCGTGCGGTCCGTAATCAGCACATAGGCTGGACCGCCGACCGGGATGATCGTGGCGTCGAGATCGCGCGGCACGGGCACGGCGGTGGAGAGCTTACGCCGTACCGGCTGACCCGCCTGGGCGGCCTCCACCAATGCCGCGCGCAAAATAGGGTGCCGCAGCAGCGCCGCGCTCTCATTCCCGAAGGTGGCGGCGGCGGTGGCATTGCGCCAAAGCACATTGCCTTCGGCATCCAGCTTGATCAACGGGTCCGGCAGCCGCTCGACCAAAGCGCGGTCTTCGGCAGCGCTGTCGACGATCCGGCTGCGGATCAGCCTTTCAGCACGGATGAGGCGCAGCGCCTCCTGGCCGAGGGAGCGCATGCCAGGGACCAGAAACCGCGTCTCGCGCGGTAATTCCGCCGGGCTGGACTGAAGCGCGCGGACCAGCCGGGTCATCACCATGATGTCGCGCCCGAGCAGGATGCCAAATCCTACGGCGACGGCGCTGCAAATGGCCCAGGCGCAGAGTCCTGGAAGCAGATGCATCTCCCGTGTGCCAACCAACAGGCCGAAAACGAGCGTAGGCAGCGCTGCCAGTGCGAGGAAAACCGCGAAGGCTGCCGGCCGGGCGCGGTCCAGCAGCCCGTTCTCGGCCATCAGCTCGCGGGCTGGTTAAGCTGGGTGGGCGCCGGCGAGGTAATGACCGGCGCGCCGGGGGCAATCTGGAAAACCGCAAGGCCGCGCAGCACCTGGCCGGTCGGCTGGAGCACGAGCACGCCGTCGGTTCCGGTGAAGCCGTCCGGCGCGGTCAGCACGGTGCTGGTATAGCCGCCCGACGAGGCCGCGAGATGCGCGATGGCCGCAGCGTCGAACGCCACATCCGCAATGGCCGGCGGCGGGTTGCCATAGGCGCTGGCGTATTTGGCGTCGAAAGCGGCTGCACTTGCGGGGTCCGGTGCTGCGTAGAGCGCGCCCAGCAGCACGGATTGATGCGCCATATCCGGCGCGATGGTGGACCATAGCGCCGGCCCCAGGAACTGCACCTGCGGCGGGTTCACATCGTAATAGGGGAGGAAATTCGCCAGCTCGGCTAGCGTGTTGCCATCTGTGGCGCCCAGGAAGAGCGCGTTGAAATTTGGCGGCGGAATCTGCTGGTGCTGGAGCTGCTGCGCCTGCTCGCGCCCGGCGGCGGTGCCGAGATCCTGCGCCTGCTTGATCTGATCCTCGATGCCCTGCCCGCGATCCGCGAAGTCTGAAACCTGATCGACCGCCTGGTTGATGCTGTTGAAATCCGGCTGGTAGAAAACGATTTGCGGGCTCGGCTCGCTCAGCGAGGATGTCTCTGCGGTAATGGCATCTGACAGGCTGTGGCCGAAATCCGTATCGGGCAGCAATGCGGCGAGCTGCGTGCGCCCGCCATCCGCCGCCGCCTGCACCACGCGCTGCACCTGCTGGGTGGGGGTGATGCCGAGTGGCCAGACACCGGGTGCGGCGATGGTGCTGTCATTGGTAAAAGCGAGCATGTTCACGCCCGCAGCCTGGGCGATGGGCGCCACGGCATGGGCCTCGGCCGAGGTGAGCGGGCCGAGGATGACGCCATCCCCCGCCGCGATGGACGCCTGGGCGGCGGCAATCGCGCCCTGGGGCGTGCCGCCAGTGTCGCGGATGTCGAGCGTGGTCTGTCCCCCATCAGGAAGGGCGAGTTTCGCGGCGTTTTCCAATATCTGGCCGACGGGCGCCATCGCGCCGCTGAGCGGGAGGAGCAGCGCCACATTGCCGCTGGTTTTGCCGATCACCGGCCCCCCGGTTGCAGGCGCTGGCGCAGCGGGCGCGCCGGGTTCGCCGCCCAGCAGGGAAGGCAGGCTGTTATTGTAACCGGTCCCCGGGGCTTGACCGGCGCAACCAAGGAGCGCCAGCGTGGCCGAAAGAGCGAGTGATGACTGAAGATATGAGCGACGACGCAGAGACTTACGAACCAAAGACGGGGCCCTCCATTGCCGGCTCTCAACAAGCGGCATCGGCAGCCCTTGTGCTGGTTTCCACCCCAATCGGCAACCTCAAAGATTTTTCAACGCGCGCACGCGATACCCTAGCTGGTGCGGATGCGGTGTTGTGTGAAGATACGCGGACGAGCGCGGTTTTGCTGCGGGCTTACGATATCAAAACCAAGCTGATCGCGCTGCACGAGCACAATGAAGAGTCGCGAATCGGCGGCTTGGTGGCCGCCATGCAGAACGGCGCACGCTACGCGCTGATCTCGGATGCGGGGACACCCCTGGTCTCCGATCCCGGCTACCGGCTGGTACGGGCAGCGATCGAGGCGGGGTTGAGCGTGGGCGGCGTGCCGGGGCCGAACGCGGCGGTGCTGGCGCTTACTCTCTCCGGCCAACCGCCGCATCCTTTCCTGTTCATGGGCTTCCTGCCGGCGAAAGCCGGGGCGCGGCGGGCGGAATTCACCCGGCTGCGAAGCCTCGAGGCGGCGGGGCTCAGCGCCACGCTGTTGTTTTACGAGGCGCCGCACCGGCTGGCGGATTTTCTGGCGGATGCAGCGGAGATCTTCGGAGCGCGTCCGGCGGCGGTGTGCCGGGAGCTGACGAAACATTACGAGGAAGCGCGGCGCGGCCCCCTGCCCGACTTGGCCGCGCATTATGCGCAGAACGCAGCGCGGGGCGAGATTACCGTGGTCATCGGCCCGGCGCCGGACGAGCCGGCCTCGGCGGAGACGCTGGATTCCGCATTGGCTTTGGCGCTGGGGCAGATGAGCCTGAAGGATGCTGTGAGCGCCGTGAGCGCTGCGACAGGCTTAGCGAAGAAGCAGGTCTATGCCCGTGCCCTGGAGCTGAACCGGGGGTAACGATTTCAGCGGGCGGTTGCCTCTGCCACAGCGGGCGCGGTCTGGCGGCGGTACAGGAACAGCGTTGCGGCCAGGCCGCATATGGCCGCGAAGCTCATCCACATGCCGGGGGCGGCCTTATTGGCGGTGACATGGATGAGCCCGGTCGCGATGGCCGGCGTGAAGCCGCCGAACAGCGCCGTGGCTAGGCTGTACGCCAGGGAGAATCCGGCCGTGCGAACATCCACCGGCATCACCTCCGTCAGCGCCACCACCATCGCCCCGTTATAGCTGGCATAGAGTAAAGAGAGCCAAAACTCGGCGGCGAGCAATTTGGGAAAGCTCGGCCCCGTGACCAGCCAGGCGAGGACGGGGCAGCTCGTAAGGATGGTCAGAAGGGTGAAAGTAACCAGCAGCTTCTTGCGCCCGATTTTATCCGAGAGCGCCCCCATGACCGGCAGCCAGAAAAAATTGGACAGGCCCACGCAGAACGTCACTGCCAGCGTGTCCGTGACCGAGAGCTTCAGCACCTCCCGCCCGAAGGTCGGCGTGTAGACGGTGATAAGATAGAAGGAGACCGTGGTCATCGCCACCAGCATCATCCCGGCGATGATGAGGCCCCAGTTGTCCACCATGGAGCGGAAAATTTCGGACGTGCTGGGATGATGGGTGCGCGCCAGAAAATCCTCCGTCTCCTGCAACGAGCGGCGGATGACATAGATGAAGGGCACAATGAAACAGCCGACAAAGAACGGAATGCGCCAGGCCCAGCCATCCACCGTGGCGGGCGCGAAGGAGACATGCAGCCAGTAGCCGAGAATGGCGGCCAGGATGATCGCAACCTGCTGGCTGGCGGACTGCCAGCTGACATAGAATCCCTTATGGCCCAGCGTTGCCATTTCCGAGAGGTAGACGGACACGCCGCCCAACTCCACGCCCGCCGAAAAGCCCTGCACCAGCCGCCCCGCGATGACGAGCAGCTGTGCTGCGATGCCGATGCTGGCATAGCCTGGCGTGAAGGCAAGCAGAATAGTTCCGGTGGCCATGAGTGTGATGGTGACGATAAGCCCCTTCCGACGCCCGACACGGTCGATATAGGCCCCCAGCACGATCGCGCCCAACGGGCGCATCAGGAACCCGACTCCAAACGTCACGAAGGTGAACATCAGCGAGGAGAATGCATTCCCGCCGGGAAAGAACGTATGGGCGATCTGGCTGGCGTAGAAGCCGAACAGGAAGAAGTCGAACATCTCCAGGAAGTTGCCGCTTGTGACGCGGATGACGGTCCCCAGTTTCGAGGACGAGGCGGTCGTCATAGCGGTTTTCTCCCGAGTGATATTCTTTGAGCAAATAGAGTGGCGTATTCCGGACTTAAGGATACAGTAATCCCGTTTCCCAGCCATCTCCGGCGCGCGAGAAGATCACGCGCTCATGCAGGCGGAATTCCCGGTCCTGCCAGAACTCGAAATAGCCGGGCTTGAGCCGCCAGCCGGACCAGTTGGGCGGGCGGGGCACGTCCTCACCCGGGTAGCGCGACTCCATCTCCGCCAGCCTGGCCTCGAAGACCTCCCGGGATGGCAGCGGGCGCGACTGGTCGGAGGCAATGGCGCCGAGTTTGGAGACACGGCTGCGGGAGGCAAAATACGCATCGGCCTCGGCTTCGGTCACCGGGCTCACCTCGCCTTCGATTCGGATCTGACGGCGCAGGCTCTTCCAGTGAAACAGCAGGGCAACCTGCGGATTTTCAAAGATTTCCCCGGCTTTGCGGGACTCGAGATTGGTGTAGAACACGAATCCACGCTCGTCCCAGCCCTTCAACAGCAGCATGCGCGCCGCTGGGCGGCCGGTGGGGGAAGCCGTGGCGACGACCATGGCGTTTGGATCGTTGGGTTCGGAGGCTTCGGCTTCGGCAAACCATGCGCCGAATCTGGTGAAGGGGTTATGGTCCATTATCAGCCTCCTGCTTTGCGGCACTTGATCGCGTGATGTAGTCTATGCCACCAACCGGCCTTTCGCCGTAAGTCCCAATGGAGATAGCGCCCATGCCCGATACCTCAACCCAGATTTCGCCAGCGAAAGGCACACTCATGCAGGGCAAGCGCGGGTTGATCATGGGGGTTGCCAATAACCGCTCCATCGCCTGGGCCATTGCGCAGGCCGTTGCGGCGCAGGGTGGCGAGGTGGCGTTCACCTATCAGGGCGAGGCGCTGGAGAAGCGGGTGCGTCCGCTGGCTGCGTCCATTGGCGCGGATTTTCTGGTCCCATGCGACGTGACGAGCGACGAGGCGATGGACGCGGCCTTCGACGCTTTGGCCAAGAAATGGGGCAAGATCGATTTTCTGGTCCATGCCATCGGCTTCGCGGATAAAAACTTCCTGCGGGGTCGCTATGTGGACACGCCGCGCAGCGCGTTCCTGCAGGCGCTCGATATTTCGTGTTTCTCCTTCACCGCGGTTGGCCAGCGCGCGGCGGCGTTAATGCCCGATGGCGGCTCGCTGCTGACGCTCTCTTATCTGGGGGCCGAGCGCGTGGTGCCGCATTACAATGTGATGGGCGTGGCCAAGGCGGCTCTAGAGGCGTCCGTCCGTTATATGGCCGCCGATCTCGGGCCCAATCAGATCCGCGTGAATGCGATCAGCGCCGGGCCGATTAAAACGCTTGCCGCCTCGGGCATTGGCGATTTCACGTATATCATGAAATGGAACAAATATAACGCGCCGCTGGAGCGCAATGTGGAGCTGGAGGAAGTCGGCGGGTCCGGACTCTATATGCTCTCCGACCTCTCCAAAGGTGTCACCGGCGAGGTGCATCATGTGGATTGCGGGTATCATACGGTAGGCATGAAAAATCCAAACGCGCCGGACATCACGGTGGTGAACGACTGATCCTGAAAGCCTCGCGGCACGGCAGAACCGACATTAAAAGTTGGACGGATTTGGGGATTTTCTTTCCTCAAGATTTCGTGATGAAGTAGGTTGGGACGATGCAGAATGAACCCAGCATACCCCTTCTCAGCTATGCCGTGAAACTCGACAGCAAGCTGGACCGCTTGCTGCAACGGCTGGATGATTTTCTCTCGCGCGCGCCGACGGCGAAAAAACCGCCCACTTCGCCGCGCAAGCCGCAGGACCGCTCGGTTTAAAACTTCCGCACCGAAACGACCGGCTTTTAGAGCGCGATCGTGTAAGGTTCGCTCAGTTGAGCGAGCTGAAAAAGTGAATCACCCTCAGAAATTAAGATAGAGTATGATCGCACCTAGAGCCTGACTCTAAAACGATCATACTCTTCTAAAACGATCATACTCTAAGGGGCCCGACTGGAATTCCGCGCCCATTGGCGGTACGCCACCTTCATGTCGCATAATACATTCGGGCATTTGTTCAGAGTCACTACTTGGGGCGAGAGCCACGGGCCTTCTATCGGCTGCGTGGTGGATGGCACGCCGCCAGGCATTGCGTTGTCCGAAGCCGACATCCAGCCATTCCTCGATAAGCGCCGCCCCGGACAGTCGAAATTCACGACACAGCGCCAGGAGCCGGACCAGGTAAAAATCCTCTCCGGCGTGTATGAGGGTAAGACGACCGGAACGCCGATTTCGCTTCTCATCGAGAATACGGATCAGCGGTCCAAGGATTACGCCAATATTGCCGCGCAATACCGGCCCGGCCATGCCGATGTTGCGTATGACATGAAATATGGCCACCGGGATCCGCGCGGCGGTGGCCGTTCCTCCGCCCGCGAGACTGCGACGCGCGTGGCCGCCGGGGCAATTGCCCGGAAGGTGTTGGGCGATGGCGTGCAGATTCGAGGCGCAATGGTCGCCCTCGGCGCCCATGCCGTGGACCGGGCGCGCTGGGATTGGGATGCAGTCGACCAGAACCCGTTTTTCTGCCCGGATGTCGAGAGCGCGCTCGCCTGGGAAGGGATTCTGGACGATATCCGCAAAGCCGGCTCCTCGCTGGGCGCGCTGATCGAAATTACGGCCGAAGGCGTGCCGCCCGGGCTCGGCGCGCCGCTTTATGCCAAGCTGGATGCCGATATCGCAGCTGCGCTGATGAGCATCAACGCCGTGAAGGGCGTGGAGATCGGCGACGGCTTTGCAGCTGCAACGCTGCGCGGCGAGGAGAATGCCGATGAGATGCGGATGGCGGATGGAAAGATCATCTTTCTTTCGAACCATGCGGGCGGGATTCTCGGCGGCATCGCCACCGGGCAGCCGATTGTGGCGCGGTTTGCCGTGAAGCCGACAAGCTCCATCCTCACGCCCGTGCGCAGCGTGACCGCGGCGGGCGAGGATACCGAATTGTTCACCAAAGGGCGGCATGATCCGTGTGTGGGCATTCGGGCCGTGCCGGTGGGCGAGGCAATGCTCGCCTGCGTGCTGGCGGACCATTTGCTGCGGCATCGCGCCCAGGTTCCGGGCCAGATCCAAGCCCAGATCACAAAACTGTGATGGAAGTCCCTCAGCTTATACGCTAACGTCAACCCATGGACAGAAAATCAGCGCAGGATGTCGTGTCGCTTCTCGGCAACGGCCAGTGGAACGGTCGGCTAAACGATATTCGCGCCCGCTTACGAGCGGGCGCGCAAAGCGGAAGGCTGGCCGCGCAGCGTTTTGCCGCCGAGTGCGCGATTGAAAAGGCCAAGCGCGGCGCGGCGTTGACGCCTTCGGAATCCGCAATGGTCGCGCTCGCGACGCGACTGCCGGCGCTCTATGACATGCTGAACGCAAGTGGCCAGGCACGGCTGCGCGAGCGGCTGGAAGGCGCCTTGGCCGGCGATACAACGCTGATGCCGGTGCTGCACATGATGCATACCGCGCAATTGCAGCAGAGCCGGGGGTTTGAGGTTGAATTTGCTGGTCTTGAAGAGGGCACGCCGTTTGACCTGCTGATCCGCCGCGATGGTGCGGAGGCGGAGCTGGCCTGCGAAGCGATTTCCGCCGAGGAGGGCCACGTGGTCCATCGCAGCCTCTGGACCCGGTTGATCGACCGGATCGATCCGGATTTGCAGACATGGCTGGCCGACCATCCCGGGCGTTATTTGTTGAAAATGACCTTGCCGAAAGGGCTGCGCGAGGAGGCAGAGAACCTTCCCGCCTTGCACCGGCGCATTAACGACATGCTGGCGCAAGCCAAGCGCGCGGATTACGACGAGGCGGCGATTTTGCGGCTGGACCCGCTATTGCTGGCAGGCTCTCAGGCAAATGACAAACCCGCCGGAATGATCGCCAAGCTGCGCAACGAGTTTGGGCCCGAGGCGCATTTTTCGGTGACGGAAACCGGTTCGGGGATGTTCGTGATGGCAGCGCGCGGCGGCACGGAAAACGAGGTTGCAGTTTCATTGCGCCGCCGCCTCTCCAGCATCGCCCCTGCGCGGCTCACCGGCACGCGCCCAGGAATTCTGGCGATGTTTCTGGAGGACACGGACGCGCTGGAATGGCGGATTTTGCAGGAAAAATTGCTTTTGGAAGCAGAGGTTCGCAAGTTCCACACCTTCCCCGAGGCGCGGCCGGTGATCGCCGTCACCTGCGCCTCGCGCTTCGAGTTGGTGAACTCCGGCGCGCCCGAGGGCGATTTGCGGTTCAGGAACCCGATGCACCCGGCGGCGAAGTCCCTGGCGTTGGGCCCTGCGGTGCTCTCCACCGTTTAGAGTTCAATCGCCGAAGCCGGCTTTAACTAGGGGCGGCTTCGTTCATTTTCGGCACCAGGCCGGACGCCTCGGCAATCGCGCGGCTATCCGCGATTGCCTTGCTCACGGCCAGCGCCGCGGCCAGGGCCCTCGTGCCAGCCTCGGCATCGACCAGCACCGGCGCGCCGTCCAGCACTGAGGCGAAGAAGGCCTCATGCTCGGCTGCCAGCGCATCATGGTCCTGCCAGCCTGCCTGCTCCACGCCGAATTCCTCGAAGCCCGGAAGCTTCATGCCGATCCCGCGCCCGATGAGCGTAAGCTTGCGCGCCGAAAAATCCACCGTGAGATAGCCCGTTTGGGAGAAAATCCGCATTTTACGTTCGGTTTTGAGCGAAATGCGGCTGGCGGTGATGGTCGCTACCGCGCCATTGGCGAAACGGATCCGCGCATTGGCAATGTCCTCATGCGCGCTGGCGACCGAAGCGCCGACGGCGTCGACGTTCTCTACCGGCGAATCGGTAAGCGCCAGGATGAGGTCGAGGTCATGGATCATCAGGTCCAGGATCACAGAGACATCGGTGCCGCGCGGCTTGAAAGGGGCGATTCGCACGGCTTCGATATAAAGCGGTTTGCCCATACGGGCGGTGAGCGCGCCATGCGCGGCGGAGAAACGCTCCAAATGCCCGACCTGCAAGACCAGCCCCGCCTCACGGGCCAGCACGGCCAGCTCGGCAGCCTGCTCCAACGTCGCCGCGATCGGCTTTTCCACCAGGACATGCTTGCCCGCGCGCAGCGCCTGGGCGGCAAGTTCGAAATGAAATTCGGCGGGTGCGGCGATAATCACGGCCTGGGCGAGGCTTAGAATCTCCGCCACGCTGCGCACCGGGCAGCCCGCCTCCCAGGCCACCGCCTTTGCCCGCTCGGGGTCCGGATCGGCCAGGCCGATGAGTTTGGCACGTGTGGACGCAGCCAGCTTCAGCGCATGATAGCGCCCGAAATGCCCCGCCCCGATCAAACCAATGTTCAAGCGTTCTCCCATGTTCGTCTGGTATCGCCAGCCGGGGTTGCGCGCAACGGGGACTGCTTCCATACCGCTTCCGTTTAAGCGACACTCTGGGAGCTGACGTGCTTTATTTCACCCGCACCAAGACTTATGGGATTCTTCTCCTGTGCTTCCTCGGCCTATTGCTGAGCCTGCCGAACCTTGCCCCGCGCCCGGCCTTTCTGCCGAGCTTCGTGCCCTGGAACCAGGTGCATCTCGGGCTTGATCTGCGCGGCGGGAGCTATTTGCTGCTGCAAATCGATTTTTCGGCGGTCGAAAAACAGGATCTGAATGCGCTGGTGGATGAAGTCCGCCAGACGATGCGCACGGCCGGGCTGGGCTATACCGGGCTGCGGGCGGATCCCGACAACCATCAGGTTGTACTGAATCTGCTCAACCAGAGCGATGCGCCGGCCGCGCAGGCGGCACTGAACAAGCTGGTGACATACGCCCCCGGTGCCTCCACGCCGAATGTTTCCATCAGCCTCAGCCCCAGCGGCAGCGTGGATATCGCCATTCCGCATCAATCCCTGATTGCGCGCGAGTCGCAGGCGGTCGATCAGTCCATCACCATCATCCAGCGCCGGATCGACGGTTCGGGCGTGCTCAACCCTTCCATCGCGCGCCAGGGGGCAGATGAGATCGTCGTGCAGCTGCCTGGCATCTCCGATCCGGACCGGGTGAAGACGCTTATCGGCACGACCGCGCATATGACCTTCCAGATGGTGGATTCCACCGCCCAGCCGGGGCCGGTGGCGCCCCTGGGCGATGAGCAGTTGCCGATGTCGGATAATCCGCAGCAGAATATGGATGTGTTCTCCAATGTTGCAGTGGACGGCGCGGATCTGGAGAACGCGCAAGCGTCTACGGACCCGCAGACCGGCGAATGGGTGGTGAATTTTTCGCTGAACTCGGTGGGCGCGCGGGAATTCGCGGATACGACCACGGCCAATGTCGGCAAATTATTTGCCATCGTGCTGGATGGCAAAATCATCGAAGCGCCGGTGATCCGCGAGCCGATCACCGGCGGTTCGGGCCAGATTTCGGGGAACTTCACGGCGCAATCGGCCACGGATCTGGCGCTCCTGCTGCGCGCGGGCGCCCTGCCCGCCCCGCTTAACATCGTGGAGGAGCAGAGCGTCGGACCCGAGCTGGGTGCGGATGCGATCCGCGACGGTGCGCTCTCGCTCGCCGCAGGTTTCGTGCTGGTGCTCGTGTTTATGGCGACGTTCTACGGGCTGTTCGGCTGGTTCGCGAATGCGGCGCTGGTGATGAATCTCGTCATTATGCTGGCCATTCTGTCATTCATGGGGGCAACGCTCACGCTGCCCGGCATGGCCGGCATTCTGCTCACGCTGGGCATGGCGGTGGATGCCAACGTGCTGATCAACGAGCGCGTGCGCGAGGAGGTGAAGGCCGGGCGCAAGCCGCTGGCGGCATTGGAGGCGGGCTATAAGCGCGCCTACGGCACGATCATCGACAGCAATGTGACCACGCTGCTGGCCCACGTCACCTTGTTCATCTTCGGCTCGCCGCCGGTGCGCGGGTTTGCGGTCACCATCTGCGTCGGCATCATCACCACTTTGTTCACCGCAACCGTGCTGGTACGGCTGATTACCTCGCGCTGGTATATCGCCCGCCGCCCCGCCTCCCTGCCGGTTTGAAGGCCTTACCCATGTTTATGAAACCTCTGTTCCGCTTCGTGCCGGATAGCACGAAAATCCGCTTCATGAATGGCCGCTTCGCGGGCCTTATCGTCTCGGCGGTCCTCTCCACGGCCTCGATCATTCTCTTCTTTTATCCCGGCTTAAATTTGGGGCTCGATTTCCGCGGCGGCGTGGTGCTGCAGGTGGAAACCCCGCAGGCAGCCAATTTTGCCGCGTTGCGTGCCGCACTCGCCAGCGCCGGGCTCACGGATGCCGCGTTGCAAAGCTTCGGCCAGGGCGGGACGGGTGTGCTGATCAGCCTGGAGAGCAAGCAGAACGCGCAGCAGACGCAGACCGCGATTTCCGAGGTCGAAACCGCTCTGGCCAGCGCCGCGCCGGGGTCGAAAATCCTCAGCACCCAGGCCATCGGCGCTTCGGTCTCAGCCCAGCTCTTCACGCAGGGGCTTGAGGCGCTCGGCCTCAGCTTCGTGATGATTCTCGGCTATATCTGGTTTCGTTTCGAATGGCAGTTCGCCGTCGGCGCGGTCACCACGCTCATCCTGGATACCACCAAAACCATCGGGTTCATGGTCATCACACGCATCCCCTTCGACCTCGTGACGATCGCCGCC
>Ga0116227_10010447_pt1 | contig 16218 bp, 16 predicted proteins | sample S1TSphgellanicum_FD_89693 | JGI IMG/M metagenome (GOLD analysis project Ga0116227, IMG submission 89693) | Host-associated microbial communities from peat moss isolated from Minnesota, USA - S1T2_Fb - Sphagnum magellanicum MG | ecosystem: Host-associated > Plants > Peat moss > Unclassified...
GCATCGCGGTACGCTGGTTCGAATCCAGCCCTGCCCAGAGCGCGGGCGTTGCATAATGGTAATGCCTCTGCCTTCCAAGCAGAAGTCGCGAGTTCGATTCTCGCCGCCCGCTCCAAGAATTCTTGAGTTTTCTTGTGAACGCTCACAGTCGGAAGAAGCCCGGCAGACGGCATGCTGCCCTCACAGAACGCTGCGAAACGTTGCCTTGTGAGGAGTTCGATGTCGATGTTAGGAACGCGCGTTTGCGCGTCGCTGCTACTTGCTTCGCTGGTCGCCGGGTGCGCGGGCGGATCGGGAACTGTTCCGGTCGCTGCGTCCGCGGTCGCCGATAGCACACCGGCTGAATCGTCGGCGGTGGCGGACGCCGGCGCGAATGCGGTCTCGTCCACGCCCTACACCTGCCCCAAGGCTCGCACGTCGGCAGGAACGCTCGACTGCACGAAACTTCCGCTCGGCGACCTCAAATACTCGACTGCGGGTCCGAAGAAGGGCTACGCGTACCTCTGCTCGGCCCCGCCCCCCGGTGCACCCGTGGTCGAGCACGCCCCGTGGCTGGCCGCCACCACCTGGGATCTGCCGAAGAAGGTCGCGGTCGAGGGAACGGTCGCGTGGAAAGGCTCGTTCCGCGACGAGCTCTCGGACGACGACGAGAAGCGCACGGTCGAGAGTGACGGCGTCCCGGTTGCGCCCTTCACGACCGGCATCTTTCCGATCCGCAGCTCTGATCCGGCCTACGCATACGACCGCAACCCGAATCGCATCGCCGAGCAGACGTTTGACTTCACGCTGGCCGGGACGCCCTCGGTCGCGGAGAAGCCGGCGTGTCTGCCCGCCGGCGGACCCATCGGGGTCACGGTGACCGGGGTCGCCATCTTCAACGCCTTCGATGCCGCCGGTTACGACGCGGTCGCACGGGAGCTCCAGGACGGCTGCCACGGGCACCCCGACCAGTCCTCGACCTACCACTACCACGGCTTGATCCAGGCGTGCACGGGCGACGCCGGCTCGGCGCTACGCAACTCGTCGCTGATCGGCTTCGCGTTCGACGGTTTCGGTATTTACGGCCCCTGGTACGACGGCAAGGTCCTGACGAGCGCGGACCTGGACGCGTGCCACGGCACGACCAGCACCGTGCTCTGGAACGGAAAGCTGCGCGCCATCTACCACTACGTGTCGACCTACGAGTTTCCGTATACGCTCGGCTGCTACAAGGGTACGCCGCTTCGCCTCTCGCCGCCGAAGCCGTGAAACGCCAAGGGTTTCGGGCCGTTTTCGCAAAGGTGCTGACCGCCGGCGGCGTCGCGGTGATGCCCTTGTAGCTCAGTGGTAGAGCACGTCATTGGTAATGACGAGGTCGTGGGTTCAATCCCCACCGAGGGCTCGGAAGCCGGAGACTCTTGCTCCGCCCCGGCTTTGCCCCGGACCCGGGACAGGCGAGGTAAAGACAGATGCAGAGGGTGACCGCCGGTATGACGACGGCCGCGTCGTGAGCGAACACGAGGCGGCGCCGGCGAGGCGTTTCGTGGCCTTCCATCGGCCCGGTCCGGCGTGGGCGGCCGGCGTCGATTTCTTGGAGCAGCCGGGCGTCGACGACCACGCGTCGCACTACGCCGCAGCGCTCGGCGCCGGACACGTAGAGCGCGGCGGTCCGTTTCTCGATTCGAGCGGCGGGATGATGATTTTCGCATCACACGTAACCGGCGCGGTCGCCCAGGAAATCGCCCAATCGGATCCGGCGGTGAGAAGCGGTCTGTTGCTCGTCGACGTCAAGCCTTGGCTGCCCGCGCTCTCGACTTAAACGGGGGACACGTCCCCCCGATCCCCCCGCCGCGGACTCCCGCGGCTCTCCACGGGCCGCCCACCTTCGCGAGCGCAGCAATTGCGCAATCGGGGGGACACGTCCCCCGGCCCCTTAGCTTGGCGCGCGCGGCCACGTTTTTCCCTAGGACGCATTGGGAACACCCGGTTGGTGGACGGGAGTTGGGTCTTTTCCTCAACCGATTTCCGCGCCATGCGCGCGGCGCGCGCCGATTTCGTCCGGCTCTTGCGCGCGGACGTCGGGCCCGAAGCGGACGTCGATTCGGCGGCGCTCGCCTTCGGCGAATTGGTGGCCAACGCGATGCGCCACGCGCCGCCGGGTGAGGTGCGAGTCGAGTTGCGCTGGCACGGCGATAAGGCGTCGCTCTCGGTGACCGATTCGGGAACCGGCTTCGCCTTTGACCCCTCGCTGCCCGACGTCGGGCAAGTCGGCGGTCGCGGGCTCTACATCGTTAACCACCTCACCGGGCCCGTGCGCGTCGAGCGGCGCGCGGGCGGCGGCTGTTCGGTGTCGGTCGACTTGCGGTTGACGGCCTTGCGTTAAATCGGGTCGAAGGCCCCCTGTACGATCATGGCTTCGCCGATTTCTCGCGCTTGCGTCAGCGTCGCCGCGTTGCCGGCTTCGCGGCCGGATGCGATCAGCTTCGGCAACTCCTCATCGAAGAGGCGCGTGACGTCTGCCTGGGTGTGCAGACCGTGCCGCACGCGTTGCGCGATCATGAGCCGGTAAATGCGGTCGGTCGCCAAATCTTCCATGTACCCGTCGAGCAAACTCGCACCTTTGCCATTGAGATAGCCGTTGCGATAGCGGATCACCGTGCGCACTGCGGCGCGCGTCCCGTCGATGGTCGTCTTGCCCACGCCTTTCACCGAAGGCCGCAGATCGGGATGTGCGTCGAATCCCGGTTTGAAGCTCGACAGTTGGTTGGGCTCGGGAAATTGCGCGACCGCGATCGCGTTCTGATCGGGGTGACCGGTCCACGCGCCGTCCATCCCGCAGTTCGCCTCGTTCTTCTTGTCTTGGGCGAGTGCCGTGAGGGCGCGTTCGTTGAGTTCAGGATCCTCGCGACTGGGATAGAGCGCCGTCATGCCGCCGATCGCGAGCATGCCGTGCTTGTGGCAGACCGAGGGAATCAACGTACGCAGATTTTGAAAAAACGGCACGTCGTGCGGGATCGTGTTGCGGTCCGGCAGCACCCAGTCGGGGTCGTCGAGGTTGAAGTGAATCAAGCTCGCCATGTAGTCCCACCGGCCGAGGTTGATGCCCAGCAGATGGTCGCGCAGGTTGTAAGCGAATTCCTCGAGCTGGAAGGCGAGCGGATGCGCTTCGCATAGCGCCATCGCCTTGATGTAGTTGCTTGGCTGACCCTTGAGCTCCGCCAGGGTCGCGAACACGTCGCGCCACCAGAGCGCTTCCTCGGCCGACTCGGACTTCGGAATGTAAATCGCGAGCGGATGCTTGAGCTTGCTGAGGTCGAGCTGGTACACCAACGCGGCGAGATCGAAGAGCGAGGCGGAGGTCGGCCCGTCGCTATATACGCCGGCCTGGCTGAGGTGCAGGCCGCGAACCCGCGTCCAGGTGACCGTCGGCGATTCCGCGATGCGGACCGTGCCGCCGCGCTTTTTGTCTTCGTACGTCAGCTCGCCGTAGAGCGCGGAAATCACGTTCGAAATGCCCAGCAGCGTGTGGTCCCATTCGTTGGCCATCGAATCTTCGAGATCGAGCATGACGCCCGGCGCGCCGGAGTTCAGCATCTTGACGACGAGTTCGGCTTCGTCCGCCGGTCCGGTCATCTGGTTGCGTTGGTCGCTGGCCCACGCCGGCAAGTCGATCGACCACGTTTGCGTCGTCGCCGCCGAGGCCGGCAGGTAGTTCGGTCGTTGACCTTCGTTCGAGGCGGCCAACACGAGCTTGCGTTTGGCCGCGAACTCTTGCTGACGCGGGGTGAAGCGTTCGTGCAGCGGGTGATAGAACGCCGCGAATCCGGCCGGCAGGTCGCGCTCGATCGAAAACCCGGCTGGGGCGGTGCTCATCGCGGGAAGCGCGCTCTGCGTAAGACTCACGGAATGTTCTCCTTCGGTGCTGATGGGTAACGCATCGCGATTCGCCGGGAAGCGTCGCCTCCATTTCCGGTGGACGCAATCGATCCAACCGCTCCTGGGATTTTCGCAGGGCGCAACGCGGCGAGCGCGCAGCCCGCGACGGCGAGCACGCCTGCGATGGTGGGGAGCTTCGTGAGGTCGAAGGCGGCCGCATTGGCCGAACCGATCGCGTCAACGTAGATGCGCCAGCTCGTTTCGGCGAGCGCGTGCGGATCGTATTGGGCGGCGAGCGCCGGCAGAGCGTCGCCGCTGTATGGCCGAACCAGTTCCGTCGCCGCCGACAAAAGGAGGATGGCAGCGACCGCGGCCACGCCGGCGACCGCTGGGCGGCGATCGACCAGTTGCACGATGACGAGCGCGCAGACCAGCGCCGTGAGCGCGAAGAAGGACGTGCCCAAGTTGGCGAACTGGATCCAGGGGATGGCCAGTGCCGCGAGCGCGATGCCGAGCGTCCGGCGGGCGAGGCCGGCGGCCCGAACGTAGAGCAGCAGCGCGGCCGGTAGCGCCGCCGGCATCTGTGCGATGTGAACGAACGGCCCGCCGATCACTGCGAACAGCGGCGGCAATACGGCAACGAACGCGGCACCCGCACCGCGGCGCAGCGCCGCTCCGGCGGCAGCCGTTCCGGCCGCCAGCATCGCCAGATACCAGAGGTCGCCCGCCAGCAGCGCGCTCGCGTCGGGGACGCCGAGGCGGTGGAGTAAGTACGTCAAGCTTAGCTGTTTTTCGTTCGCGACCTCGGAGAGGGCGTGCGACGGCACGACGGCGCGGACGTACTCGAGCGACGTCGGCAGACCGGTCACCGCCACCGAGAGCGCGGCGCAGAAGAGGGCAGCCCCGCCGAGGATAAGGCGCGTTCGCGGACGCCAGACGAAGAGTGCCAAACACACCGGGAGCCCGACGTGCGGTTCCAGCATCGAGGCGGCTGCCGCGAGCGCCGCGACTTCATCGCGCTCCGCGGCCAGGTAGCGCGCGGCCAGCGCGATGGCCGCCACGGCCACCGGCGCGATCTGGCCCAGGCACACCATGGCATAGCCGTCGCCCAACACGAACACGGCGGTCAGCGTTAGCAGCGGCAGGCCGGTGACCCGCCGGACCGCGAGGACCGTCGCGATGGCGCAGGCGGCCAACGCGAATGACCACACGACCCCCGCCGCGGCGTACGGCAGCACGGAGAGGATGGCGAAGGGCACGAGCGCGTAGGGCGGCAGCGGCGCCGGGACCGCCAAGCCGGGCGTGCCCGGCAGGAGCGGGCTCGACTTGGGTTGGCGCTCGCACGATCCGAGCGGTTCCTCCCGGTAGGGGTCGGCTCCGAGCCGGACGCTGGTGCCCGCGCAATAGAACGCGCTGAAATCGCGCAAGAGCCCGCTCGGTCCCGCGCCGCGGAGGGCCGACCCGGGCGGCACGAAGGCCAAGCACCCGGCCAGCGCCACCAGCGCGACCAGGATGAGCGGCGCGGCGCGCGCCCCGCTGCCGGGAGTGATCTGCCTCACCGTTGGGTTATCGGTCGCAGCGCCCGCGAGGAAAGTGTCTCGCGCCCGAGCGGGCGAACGAGGCGGGAATGCAACAGCCTCCCGAGATCCGCGTCGGAACCAATGTATCGGTCGTCATGGCCTTCGCCTGCGAGAACATCAGCACGGACCCAGCGGGGCGCGTGACCTTCCACAGCGTGATCGACGGCTTGAGCGCCCTCAATTTTCCGGCATCGACGGCCGGGTTCTGGGTCGTCTTCGGATTCGTGCGCTCGATGTCGGGATTTCTGATGAAGTGCCGGGTGGAGATCCTGCCGCCGCAAGGCGAGCCGCTGGTCGCTCAGCCGATCGCCGACATCGCATTTCGCCCCGACCAGCTGGCCCAGCGCGCAATCTGCGGTTTTCCGGGGATCGCGTGGCCTTCCGCCGGGGATTATCAGGTCCGATTCGTCTCGATGGACCGGACGATCGCTTCGTTTCCCCTGCGCATCGCACAGGCTCAGGTGTCGCCGCAGCCACCGGGCCGCCCGTAGCCGAAAGTCGCAGCTGCCGCGCCGGCGCCTAATCCGCAGCCGCGCCGGCGCGTACGCGCGGCCGCGGTGCCGCGCGTACGCGTTTACTGGACGGCGATCGACGAACGTTTGCCGCGCAGGACGAACTTTTGGATTTTGCCGGTGGCCGTCTTTGGGAGTTCGTCGACGAAGTGGAACGCCTTGGGCACCTTGAAATGGGCCATCGTGTCCCGGGCGAAGGCGCGCAGGTCGGCCTCCGAGACGTCGGCGCCGGCGACGCGAATGACGAACGCGTGCGGCGCTTCGCCCCAGCGTTCGTCGGGCATGCCGACCACGGCCACTTCCTGGACTCCGGGGAAGCGCAAGAGCACGCCTTCGACTTCGACCGACGAGATGTTCTCGCCGCCGCTGATGATGACGTCTTTGATCCGGTCGCGAATCTCCGCGTAGCCGTCGGGGTGGACGACGGCGGCGTCGCCCGTATGAAAGTAGCCGCCGCGCAGCGCGAGCGCCGTGGCTTCGGGGTCTTTGTAATAGCCTTCCATGACGACGTTGCCGCGCACGACGATTTCGCCGACCGTCGAGCCGTCGTGCGGCACTTCGACGCCCGCTTCGTCGACGACCAGCAGTTCGCCCGACGTCACGAGCTCGACGCCTTGGCGCGCTTTGATCGTCGCGCGTTCGCCGGGCCCGAGGCCCGCGTGCTCGGCGAGCGGCTCGCAGACCGTGATGAACGGCGCCGTTTCGGTCAGCCCGTAGACCTGCGTGATCACCCAGCCCAGGTCGTGCTCGATGCGTTCGATCGTGGCCGCGGCCGGCGGCGCGCCGGCCGTCAGCACGCGCACGCCCGGCGGCGCCGTGCGCCGCAACTCTTCGGGAGCGTTGGCGATGCCGATCAGCACGGTCGGCGCCGCGCACAGCAGCGTTACGCCTTCTTCGGCGACCAGCCCGAAGATGCGTGGCGCCTCGACCTTGCGCAGGCAGACGTGCGTGCCGCCGGCGGCCGTGATCGTCCATACGAAGGTCCAGCCGTTGGCGTGGAACATCGGTAACGTCCAGAGATAGCGTTCGTCGGGCGTCATGTGCACGTGGATCATCGTGCCGACGGTGTTGATGTACGCGTTCCGATGCGTGATCATGACGCCCTTGGGGTTGGCCGTCGTGCCGCTCGTGTAGTTGATCGTCAGCAAATCGTCTTCTGAAACCGCGGGCCGCACGGGCGTTCCGCCGGAGGCCAAGAGCTCTTCGTAATCGAGCCAGCCGTCGCGCGCGCCTTCCAGCGCGACGAATTTCTCGACGCCGGGAAGCTTTTCGCGAATGCTATCGATCGCGTCGAGCTGGTCGGCATGGACGCACACGATGCGCGCGCCGCTGTGATTGATGATGTACGCGAAGTCGTCGGCCACGAGCCGATAGTTGATCGGCACCGCGACCGCGCCGATCTGCGGAACCGCATAAAAGGCTTCGAGCAGGCCGTGCGTGTTCGGAGCCAAGTACGCCACGCGATCGCCCGGTTCGATGCCGAATCCTTGCAGCACCGACGCCCACCGGTCGCAGCGCTCGAAGAACTGCGCGTACGTCAACCGGAGGTCCCCGTCGACCACCGCGAGGCGATTCGCATATAGCCTGCGCGCCCGGCGCATGAATTCCAGCGGAGACAACGGTATTTTCATTCGTTCGTTTACGGTGCGGCCAGTCGCGGAGTCCTCTCGCGATGCACGCCGTGTGCCGCGCTCGCCTGCGGTCTGGTTCTTGCGGCTCACCGCCCCCGATCTGCCCGACCTCGGCGCCGACGTGTTGCTGCGCCGGCGCGACCCGGAGATCGCGCCTGAGCGCGAGCTCGGGGCCGCCGACCGCGGCATGGTGCGGGTTTTAGGTTCCCGCCGAGTCGAAGGCTCCGATCAGCCGGACCGCGTCGGTCCCCGAAATGGTCGGGTCGCTGGCCGCCCCGGGTCCGTCGATCGCGAAGACTGAAAGTCCGGCACCGGCGATCGACGGCAAAACGTTGAGGAAGTCGGCCGGTGCGACTTGATTGGGAATTAGGGTAACCGCGTCGACGCTAACCGCGTAGAGTTCGATCGGTTCGTTACGCGCGGCGAACGGAAGCGCGATCGGACCACTGTCGGTGCCGAACTTCAGCGCGGCGAGCAGGTTGTTCCGGGGATCTTCCAATAAGCCGAAGCCGAACGGAACGAGCTTGGCGAGCGCCTCGGCCGCCGGCGCCGCATGATGGAAGTTCACCGCCGCCGCATGCTTCACGAACGGCGCGTCGACGTATGCCGTCAATGCGATGTTGGGTTTCTTAATGGACGCTTTCGGCGCAAGTTCGCCCGTCGCGACGATCGTGTAGAATTTGCCGCCGGCAATCGTGGTCTTGAGCGAGACGGTCGCTTTAGCCTCGGTCGTAACGCTCAACGTGTACGTGCCGGGTTTGAGACCGACGTACGGCGTGATCGTTCCATATAAGAAATTCTTAAGCAACGGCGAGCCGTCGACGGACACCGTCACGGGACCGGCGTCGGGCGAACCGTGGACGACGCGGACTTCGGCGGGTGCCGCGGTCGACGCTACTTGCGCGGAGGCGCGGCCATCGGCGAGCGCGGCCAACGCGAGTGCGGCAATCAATGCTTGGTTGCGAAATCGAAGCATGGTGCTGATTCTCCAGCGGAATGCGCAACGGAGCGTGCGCGCCCCGTTATACGAGGTTGCAAACGCGGCGGACGCCGCTTCCCGTTCATTCCGTCGCGCCGCGCTTTAGGCGGGGGCGCCTCCGCGGCCGGCGCCGCCGGCGAAGCGCGCCGCACCGCTGCGCGCCTCTTCGAGTAGCGGGCGCTCGCCTTCGCGGCCCTCGAAGCGCAATGCCGATTCGACGTCCGCGCCCCACTGCCGATACGACGACATCCGGTCCGTGCGCATGCAGACCTGCGGAAAGCGCGCGATCTCGAGCGCGAGTTTCTGAGCCTCTTCGAGCGCCTTGCCGAGCGCGACGACGCGGTTAGCGAGCCCGAACGAAAGCGCTTCTTGCGCATCCACGGGGCGGCCGGTTAAAATCATGTCGAGCGCGCGGCTATGCCCGATAAGCCGCGGCAGGCGGACGGTGCCGCCGTCGATTAGCGGAACGCCCCAGCGACGGCAGAACACGCCGAAAACCGCCGAAGCCGACGCGACTCGGAGATCGCACCAGAGCGCGAGCTCGAGACCGCCGGCCACGGCATATCCTTCGACGGCCGCGATCGTCGGTTTACTGAGTAACATCCGGGTCGGGCCCATCGGGCCGTCGCCCTCGGGCTCGTAGGTGATGCCGTCGCTCGAAAGCGACGTGAGATCGAAACCGGCGCAAAAAACGTCGCCGCTTCCCGTTAATACGGCGACGCGCTGGTCGTGGTCCGCTTCGAACGCGGCGAACGCGGCCCGCAGCAGATCCCCCGTCCTGCGATCGACCGCGTTGCGCCGCCGCTCGCGATTGATCGTGATCGTCGTGACCGGGCCGCTGGTCGTCACCAGCACTTCGTCGCTGTTCATATACGCCGCTCCCTCCCGGCCCAAAACGGATCTCTCACCGCGCGCCGCAGCAGCTTGCCGACGGCACTCTTGGGCACTTCGTCGATGAACCGCACCGACTTCGGAATCTTATAACCCGCGAGCCGGCTGCGCGCGTGTTCGATCAGGCCCGGTTCATCGGGCGCGCAATCGGCGCGCAGCGCTACGAACGCGGTAACCGCTTCGCCCCACTTCTCATCGGGAATTCCCACGACGACCACCTCGCGTACAGCCGGATGGCTTGCCAGCGCATCTTCCACTTCGCGCGGATACACGTTGTAACCGCCCGTCACGATCATATCCGACGTCCGGTCGACGAGATAGAGATATCCTCGCTCGTCGAACCTTCCCACGTCGCGGGTGCGAATCCAGCCACCCGGCAAGAGCGTGCGCGCGTTGATCTCCGGTGCGTCCAAATACCCGACCATGGCGAACGGGGCCCGCACGGCAATCTCCCCCGGTTGGCCGAACGCGACGTCGTTGTCGTTTTCGTCCAGCAGGCGAACCTCGCAGTCGACACTCGGTTGGCCGCACGCGAGAAGCCGCTCGGCGGCGCCTTCGCCGACGTGGTCCTCCTTTTTCAAGACCGTGATGCACAGCGGCGCCTCGCTTTGGCCGTAGTATTGAACGAAGCGCGGTCCCCAGAGCGCGAGCCCGCGTTCGATGGTGGCGCGCGGCATCGGAGACGCGCCGTAGACGATCGTCTCGACGGAAGACATGTCCGCCGTCTCGATAGCGGGCGAATCGAGCAGCATGCCGATCATCGTCGGCACCAGGTTGATAGCCGTCGGGCGCGCCTTCGCGATCTCTTCCAGATATGGCAGGGGCTGGAAGTTCGGGAGCACGACGGCCGCGCCGCCGCGGATCCAGTACGGTAGCACGAACGTGCCGCTGGCGTGGATCAGCGACGCGGCATGGAGCATGCGATCGCCGCGCTGCACGTCGATGAGGTTGGTCAGGATGTTCGTAGCGACGGCGGCAAACGTCGCCTGCGTGTGTTGCGCGGCCTTGAGCGTGCCCGTCGTTCCCGAGGTATAGAGCGCCAGGACGACGTCACTCGGGTCGATCGGCACCTCGGGCGGCGTCTCGGGCGAAGCTCGCCCGAGGGCGATGAGGCCGTCGCCCGCGGCGCCAGGGTCGAGGCCGAGCACCGCAAGTTCCGGTATCATCGCCGCGAGCTCGCGCGCGCGGTCCGCGAGCGACGCGTCGTGGATGAGGAGGTTCACCCCGGCGCCTCGGATCATCTCGGCGTGCTCGGCAGCGGCGAGGCGCGCGTTTAGCGGCACGCGCGTGAAGCTCGCTTTTGCAAGCGCGAAATCCATCGGAATGCTGTTGAGCGAATTGTTCAGCAGCAGTCCGACGCGACTCCCGGGCGCGATGCCGACGCGAGAGAGAAGTGCATTGGCGAGCTGGTTCGAAAACCGGTCGACCTCGGAGAACGTCATCCGCTCGTTGCCGAAGACGACCGCGACGTCGTCCCCGAATTGGCGCGCTCCGCGTCGGATCATTTCAGTGACCAGCATCCGTTAGCACCGCCTGTCGTAGCCATCGCTGGCAAGTGGAAGCGAGCTAACGTTGACGCAAACTCAGCGGATTGTCAAGGTGTTGACCGTCAGGGCTGACTGTGTGATAATCAGCCGTGTCCATCACGCCGGTTATCGGTAAACGGAATTCGCAACGCGATCGGACCCGCTTGCGTATTCTCGAGGCGCTCGTCGAGAGTTTGATCGACGTCGGCTACGCCAAGACAACGACGGTTGAAGTGCAGCGGAGGGCGGATGTTAGTCGCGGAGCTCTACTCCATCACTTTCCCACGCGGGACGAGCTCTTCGAAGCAGCGGTCCGGTTCTTGGTCGAGGTCAACGAACGTGCCGTGCGCGAAGCGCTCGGGCGGATGCCCGAAGGCCTGCTCCCGCTCGAGCGTGCGATCGGGGCGTTGGCGGAAGCGCTACGCCAGCCGGCGTACGCCGCCGAGCTCGAACTTTGGATGGCGGCGCGTACCGATGGCGATCTGCGCGCCGCGCTGCGCAAGGCCGAACGCCGCGCCCGTCGCGACCTCAACCGGGTCATAGCCGAACTCTTCGGCGAGCCGTGGTCCACGGCTCCGCGTTTTCCGCTCGTGAGCGAGATGACCGTCACCTTGCTGCGGGGGCTGGCGACGTCGCGGGCGCTACGCGCGGATTCGGCTCGGGAACGCGCGCTCATCGCGCAATGGACCGGGTTCGTCCGCGAGTTGCTGACTGAGGCGCCCACCTAACCGTTTTTCGAGAGAATTGGAGCATCTCATGAGCGATCCGAGGTTTTCGACGTTGCGTTACGAGACGCGCGACCGGAAGGCATACCTGACGCTGAACCGGCCGGAGCGGCTAAACGCCATCGACGACGACATGCCCGGCGACATCCGGCGGGCCGTCGAACTCGCGAACGACGATCGGGACGTCCACGTGATCGTCCTGCGCGGCGAGGGTCGCTCCTTTTGCTCGGGCTACGATCTCAAACTGTACGCCGAGGCCGGCGGAAACGATCGGTGGTCGCAGGCCGAGGTCTGGGACCCGATCGCGGATTATAAAGAGATGAAGCGGAACACCGATGATTTCTTCTCGCTCTGGAGGTCGCTGAAGCCGACGATCTGCCAGGTGCAAGGGCACGCCGTCGCGGGTGGCAGCGACATCGCGCTTTCGTGCGACCTGGTCGTCATGGCGGAGAACGCTCGGATTGGGTACATGCCCGCGCGGGTCTGGGGATGCCCGACGACCGCGATGTGGGTGTACCGGCTCGGCGCCGAAAAGGCGAAGCGCATGCTGCTGACCGGCGACACGATCGACGGACGGACCGCGGCCGACTGGGGCCTGGTGCTCGAGGCGGTCCCGCCCGACGCGTTAGCGGCTCGCGTCGAGGAGTTGGCTGACCGGATGGCCGGCGTTCCGATCAATCAACTGGTCATGCAGAAGTTGATGATCAATCAAGCCTACGACAATATGGGCCTGCACGGGACGCAGATCCTGGCGACGGTGTTCGACGGAATCACGCGGCATTCGCCTGAGGGCCGCTGGTTCAAGTCGTTCGCCGAGAGACGCGGCTTTCACGAGGCCGTCGCGTATCGTGACTCGGGGCAATGGATTCCGAACGGGGAGCAAACTGCGACCGACGGCGATCAGGTCGTTTCGTGACCGCGATAGCCTTCGGCGAGTCGTATTGGCCCGCCGACTCGTCCGAGCCGCTCTTCGAGGTGACTGCCGGCGACCTGCTGCGCGCGGCGGCGGCCGACGCGCCATCGAAACTCGCGCTCGTCGAAGGCGTTCCGGAGAACGGCGTCTCGTTATCGGGCGCCGCGCGAACGGATCGCGCGTGGACGTACGCCGAGCTGCTCGCCGAAGCGGAAGGTTGCGCGCGCTGGCTCCTGACCCGGTTCGCGCCAGGGGAGCGCATCACGGTCTGGGCTCCGAACATCCCCGAGTGGGTGATCCTGCAGTATGGCGCGGCCCTCGCCGGCCTCATCCTCGTGACCGCGAATCCGGCATTGCGCGAAACGGAATTGGCCTACGTCGTGCGTCAGTCGGGATCGTCGGGCATCTTTTTTACGGCTGCGTTCCGGGGCACGGACATGCAGGCGATCGTAGTGGGCCTGCAGCGCGAAATCCCGGGGCTCCGCCACCCGATCTGCTTCGGCGATTGGGATGCGACGGTCAGGGCGTCGCTCGCGCACGTGGCGCCGTTGCCCGCCCGCGTGGCGCCGTTACCCGCGGTCGGCGCGGGTGATGCCGCGCAGATTCAGTATACGTCGGGTACGACGGGCACTCCCAAGGGAGCGCTCCTGCATCACCGCGGTCTCGTCAACAACGCGCGGTTCACCGTCAAGCGCCTCGACTTCCCGGACGGGGGCGTTTGGGTCACCGCCATGCCGCTTTTCCACACGGCCGGGTGCGCGATGAGCGTGCTCGGCTGCGTTTGGGCCCGCGCGACGTTAATTCTTTGCCAATACTTCGACGCCGAACTGGTTCTGCGTCAACTCGAGCGCCACCGAGGTGACTGTCTGTTCGGCGTGCCGACCATGCTGATCGCGATCGCGGACCACCCAAGGCTCGCGGATTTCGATATTCGCTCGTGCGGCCTGATCCTATCGGGAGGTTCGACGGTACCGCCGGACCTCGTGCGCAAACTGGAAACGTCGTTCGACGCGCGCTTCTCGATCGTGTACGGTCAAACGGAGTCGAGCCCGATCATCACTCAGACGAGTCCGGACGATGATCTGCACGACAAGGCGAACACGATCGGGCGGCCGCTCTGGCAGGTCGACGTGAAGATCGTCGATCCCGGCACCGGCGCGACTGTGCCGATCGGCGAACAGGGGGAACTCTGCGCGCGCGGTTATCAGGTGATGCTCGGCTACTACGACATGCCCGAAGCCACCGCACGTGCCGTCGACGCCGACGGTTGGCTGCACACGGGCGACCTCGCCACGATGGACGGCCGCGGTTACTTTACGATCACGGGCCGGCTCAAAGACATGATCATTCGCGGTGGAGAGAACATCTATCCACGCGAGATCGAAGACGCGCTGTTCTCGCACGCGAAGGTTGCCGAAGTCGCCGTCGTCGGCGTGCCCGATCCGACCTGGGGCGAACAAGTCGCCGCCATCATTCGTCCGGCGGATCCGTCCGCACCGCCCTCTTCCGCGGAGTTGCACGAACTCTGCCGCGCGAGGCTCGCTCCCCACAAGACCCCGCGCTATTGGTACCAGGCCGACCAATTTCCGCTAACGGGGTCGGGTAAGGTCCAGAAGTTCCGGATCGTCGCCATGTTACAAGAGGACGCCTACCCTCCGTTGCCCTGAGCGTCGCGCGCTCAGCCAAAAGCACCGCGAAAAGCGGGTCGCCCTGGCGGCCGGACAGAGATGGCCGCTCTCGTCCAGGATCCATCGCGGCAAGAGCCGCGTCGGCGAGGGCGAACCGAAGGTTGGTTACCGTCGTGAGGTCCAGCGAACCGGAACCCATCGTGCGCCCGTAGCTCAATAGGATAGAGCGGGGGACTCCTAAGCCTCAGGTTGGACGTTCGAATCGTCTCGGGCGCACCAGTTCTTCCCGGCCCTCACGAGGCGAGTTCGCAGCGCTCGACGACGGGGTCACCCTCCTGGTCGAAGGTCACCTCGAAGTCGATCGGCCGGCAGCAAACCGGACAGTCCTCGACGAAGCGCTGCCGCCGTCCGCCACTCGGATCGACCGCGACATAGTTGACTTCGAAGCAGGCCGGGCAGGTATAGGCCGCATCGCTCTCAAGTGGCACGCCCTCGCCTTCGGCGCCAGGCTGACCACCTCCATCGCGCCGGCAGCCGGCATGACGCTGCCCAACGGCCGGCTCCGACCCAGACGGACCTTAGCTTCGAACGGGACGGATCTCCAAGTGGAAATCGCGCCTTTCTTGACTTCGGCCGTCGCGCGGTTCACGCTACGGTTATGCCGCAGCGTCCAGGCCGGATCGAAATCCCCAAGCTCCTCGGAAATATATTCCGGCGCGCTCCGGGGCGACCGCCTCGCGTGACGGACGATGACGACGATGGTCTAGCGGGCGCCCTGGTTCCCAAGAAGCCGCGACCGCCGGTCCTTTCCGGCGCGGCCGCACTCGCCGCGCCGGTCAAGGATGAAAACGAAGCCGAGGCCCACTGATAGATAAACCTGTGCCGCTTGCCTCCCGGGGGCGCGAGCCTCGGGGTCTCGTCGAGCCTTCAGAGGGCATAAGGCGCCCGGTGCCCGGCCTGGACGTCTCCGCTTTGCTCCTGCAAGGGCCTCCGGGGGCATTGCCTGGAGGGCCCGCCTCATGGTATAACTCTCTATGGAAACGGGCCGCGCGTCCGTATTTTTTATGTCGGGCCGCGAGCTCTAGGGAACGAAATGGCGAAAAAAGAGAACCGCGTGATGGTCGTCTTGGCCTGCCAAGAGTGCAAGCGCCGGAATTACAACACGCAGAAGAACAAGCAGCACAACACCGACCGCCTCGAGCTTTCGAAGTACTGCCGCTTCTGCCGCTGCCACCGCGCCCACCGCGAAACGAAGTAGCCCACCCCCCAAAGGTCGAACCTCTCCCGGACACACATATTCGGGTGAGGCCGAGAGAGATCGCGGGTCCGTCTTAAAGAGACATGACGGGACCGTGAGAGATTCGACGGGGCACTGAGAGATATGACGGGGCTGAGAGTTCGTGGCTGGCAAGGAGCATAGGTCCGAAGCGTACTTGGGTACGCGAGGACCGTAGCGACGCAGTCCAGCCGCGAAGTCTCAGCACCGCCACGACAAAGGGCGGTAGCTCAATTGGTAGAGTTGCGGTCTCCAAAACCGTCGGTTGCAGGTTCGAGTCCTGTCCGCCCTGCCAAAAGTTTTCAGTCAAAGTAGCCGGAGCGTCGGCTCCGCGCTTAGCGATCGGGGGCGCCGCCCCCGGATGAGAGGAACAGTCGCGATGAGTAGGCCTACGGGTGGAAGCGGGACGACGGTCAAGCCGGGTACCCCGGCACGCCGGCCCGCGGGTCCGAGTGCCGACCGGGCGGCGCGCCAGCAGAGCGCCGAGCGAGCGATTCGCGACTTGGTGTCCGAGATGCGCCGGGTCACCTGGCCGACTCGGCAGGAGTGGGTCTCGGCGACCTTTTTGACGATCTTCCTCGTCTTCGTGATCGGGCTCTACACGTATCTTGCCGATCAACTGTTCGGGTACGTCTTCAGCCTGCTGCAGCACCACTAGGGGATTTCTTGGAAAACGCAACGTCAGACGCGCCGGTCGCGACC
>Ga0116227_10010449_pt1 | contig 16215 bp, 12 predicted proteins | sample S1TSphgellanicum_FD_89693 | JGI IMG/M metagenome (GOLD analysis project Ga0116227, IMG submission 89693) | Host-associated microbial communities from peat moss isolated from Minnesota, USA - S1T2_Fb - Sphagnum magellanicum MG | ecosystem: Host-associated > Plants > Peat moss > Unclassified...
CTCTTGCTTTTTCCTCTCCAGATTCCTTCAACGTTGAGCTCTCCACCTTCCTCAAGCCTTGTGTCTACATCTCCTCGAAACTCTATGCTACTCAAGCTCATGAGCTCTTCTAAGCTTTGGAGATGGAGTGAGCAAGAAATGAGGTGAAGGAGGTAGGAGGGCGGAGGTAGGTAGGAGGGAGGGAAGTAGGTAGGAGGGGGGGAGTAGGTAGGAGGGGAAAATTTTGGGGCAAAGAAAGGGGCTGAAAAATCCCTAGGCAAGAGGATGTGTTTTTGATTCATCCCCAAAACGACTTGAACAGCCTCATCCTGAACTGGTGCATTGGTGGCTGTTGTTTCACTCCAACCGGTGACAAGCACTATCCTACGAACTGAGTTTTTGTTGCAATTCTGGAAGCAACGAGAAGACTCAACCATACTATTGGCTAGCAACAGACCCCACGACAAAGACTAGACAAAGAAACAAAGAAAGACAGAAAGGGAAAAGAACAGGGAAAGACTAAGAACAAAAATCCAAAAACCATACCCAAAGAAACTATGGTTGTTATCATTGTTTCCTCAAAGTTTTTCCATTCTAGCAATCAGAGTTTGTGGAATGATATGATAGGGAATGCATCCTACAAACTTCTTGGTTTTCAATATGGACAAATTGAATTGTAATCAACAACCACATAGTTCATGCATCCAGAGAAGAAGGGATAATTATCTTGCACCACTTGATGACATCCACCCTCCACAACAACTTGAATTTCAACATGAACCCCCACATCCAGCAAAACATCTGTACCATGTTTTGAGTCCAAAAAATCCTCAGAGTTCACACCCACATTTGTAAAGTTTAAAAATAATGTTGTTTACCTTCAGATGACATCCTCAAGCAAATTTAGTTGCCCTTGTTTCCTTAGTTATTCTTAGTCATGTCCACCTGCCATACACAGTTTGCGTTAGTTTAGAGAACCCCAACCTTGGACCCTGACAATGTACAATACAACAGCCCCTTTAAATGCGAAAGACACATTACATACTAGACAAAGAATATAAAACTGAATCTTGAAATAAGCTGATTTCCTTGTGAGTATTGATGACACCAAAGTCATTCATACTCAATCCAATGCAACAAGCATTCAGTTTCATTAATCTAGAATTGACCCTCATTATGGGAAAGGACTATAAAAGAAGAAAAACAATGTTGCCTCATTTACAATGAAAGTAGTCTCTCAAAGGCCACCACGTTCCAATGAGATTAATGGACACTTCTCCCCTTGCACATTCACTGTATGATCACATTTGTTCCTGCAATGACTGAGACAAGCCCCACCTATAAACCCTAAAATCCCAGATATAACCTGTGCATTAACGCATATCTTCTTGAAAAAAGGTGTGATTCAAGCAGGATCATTTCACTGCTGAGATTTTGAAACAAAAATTCAACGGGCAACATCTGAGGCATGTAGAATTTTTATGATTGGGGTTCGGGTTTAGGGCTACCAACTTTGATTTTTCCTTCGCATAAAGGCACGGTCACCTTCTGCAACTCCTATGAAACACTTCCTGCTCAATTTGTGCCACAACTGTACAGCAATAGATGACCGAGAAAAAAATTGCTTTAGTCGACGAGCATGATGGACCTGTCTCAACAACAAGCTGCATGAAAATTTAAAGAAATAAGTGTAGTCACACTCGAAACACTCTCGAACAATGGAATCTTGTACCTACCGAACTACCAAGAATATGACTTACGTTTAGGGTGTCTTTATTGCAGAAAAAAACAAATATGATGAAAATAAAAATGTGCTTTCGGCAAGTGAGGGGTCTACACATAGACCCTTCTAAATTTTCGAGAATGCAGGCATGGGGTAGCTTCGGTGACTAAAGTGGGTGGGCCCCAAATAAGTCCCTTCCAGTATGTGTAAGTTTGAAATGTGTTCCCCCTTAGGTACATTACTTACCCTTTTCTAACCCACGAGTTTGAAATGAGTCCCCTTTACGTAGAATACCACACCTTCCTAAGCATATTGGTACTCATGCTGTGTAGTTCCTTATTTCTATGAACCTTTGGTTCTGCCGTAAGAGAAATAGGAATGTTCGGGTTTCAATCTCGTATCTCACACATTCGTATCTCACACATTAATGGAACTAAGACCACAACTCCAAGTTGCAATGTTTTTTTCAGGGATTTCTTTGATATAGCCAAAGTGGCAATCATTCATAGGAACATGTAGAAAAAACAGCTAGCATCCATAGGAAGATGTAGCCAAATCTGGCTATAGATTAGATATGAAGCGTAAATTTTTAATCATCCATCTATATTTTTGGCAAGTTACTAAAAACCAAATTAAAAACTCCAGCACATTTTTCTTTTTTTGGGGTCATTTATACCATTTTAAACTTTCAAAATACACTTCATTTTTTCATATTTAAATTCTTATTTCACTTTTTGGCAATATTTCACCAAATGAAAAGGCTGCTAAGTTGGTACTATTGAAAAAAATCAGCCCATGTTTTGGTTATGGTTATTTGGATTAGACCTAGTTGTGACCAAATTCTGGTGACTGGTTGGCCCCTTACTATAGTATTTTCCAAAGCTTCCAAAATATCTGATGCACTCTTTAAATTCACATAACAAATGGGTGGTTTTTTTTCTTGTACAATTCCCCATTTAATAAATTAAAGGTTTGGTAAATGATTGGAATGAAAGAAATAACTCAAAAAAAAATTGAAGTAATAAAAATTATGTCACCTAAAAATTTAAAAAAAAACCTTATTTAAAATTTTCAAATCATTTACCAAAATTATGACGTTTGACAAAAAAGAACTTATGTCCTTCTATACATGAGAATGTTAGCAACTGTACTTACTTACAAGAGTGGGAAAAAAGGAAAAAAACCCGTGGCCATGAACCAACTTAAAGTGGGAACAAAGTTTGGAGAGAACTTAATGTGAACCGGTTAAGAAAGTCCTACATTTGTTTGGATTTCGGGTTTCGAGCAATAGACGAAATTCTAGAAGCAGTGTGTTTTGAATAAGCAAAGTGGGATGCAAATTCCAAGTTGCAAGCATTTGGATCTCAGAAAGAAGGAACTAGTCTCACAAAACAAACATCTCGCCTATTTGGGAAAAAAATAGCCTATTTTCACCTCTCCTATTAATTAGATGAGGTGCCTCCCAAGTTCTTTTTTTTTTTCCGCAATGAGCCAATTGACTGGCCCATCATTCAAAAAAAACTATGGAGGCTCCCCTAAATATGAGGTTTTATTTCGAAATATGGTGTTCTTCCCCTTTGACTCACCTATAGGTGAAAGGCGGACAACATTTGCCAAAGCATATTGGATAAAAGTGAGGCTCTATTGAGAACATGTTGGGGAACATATAGGGAACTTCTTGAAGGGAATGTAATGGGAACACATTGGGAATTTGGGGAACATATTGGGAACCCATTGGGAACTTCAAGGGAAAATAATGAGAACACATTGGGAACTTGGGGAACATATTGAAAACTTGAAAGGAACATAATGGGAATACATTGGGAACTTGGGGAACGTAATGGGAACCCATTGCCATTCAAAATGTTGGCATATTAAAAAAAACATTTGTGCAGATGTTGCAGAGGTATTACAAGATGCACTATTTGATTTAGCTTCGTAGCTGATTCTTGGAGGTAGATTGTTGATGCGTGAATTCTGATTTGTCTAGAGCAGGGCAGTCCAGGTGCACTACCCTGCAACTTCATACACAACACTTTTTTTTAAAGACATTTTCAAGCTTCTGATTGGCCCTCCTATTGTCTCTCACGATGCAAAACTTCTCCCTCTTTTTTCCATCCATCTACAAGAAGGCTATGAAAGTTTTCATACATTTATAATAAGGTTATGGAACTCTTCATCTGTGTACATGAAGGTTATCGGCCACTCTATGCCCATTGCACCAATTGATTCTTTTGCATCACTTTGGTTAGTTTAGGCATATTAATTTTCTTCATGGTTAGTTTAATCATTTTTAGTTTAGTTATAAAATATTTATTCATTGGTTAGTTTGGCCATATTTATTTTACTTATGGTTAGTTTAGTCATATTTATTCATTGGTTAACTTGGCTTTATTTATTTTATTCATGGTTGGTTTCACCATATTTATTTAGATATGGTTATTTGAATCATAATTAATTTAGTCATGGTTATTTTTTCATAATTATTTTCAAATTTTAGTTGATTTAGTCATTATGAATTTAATAATCATTAATTTTTCCATAATTACTTTAGTTGTGGTCGGTTTAAACATTATTTTACCAATCATTAGTTTTTTCATAATTTATTTTTCTTAAGTTAAATTAGCCACTTATTTAACTTATGTAATGTAAGTATGTGTCTAAATAACCTAAATACAATTAGCTTATATGTAGGTGTATTTATTTATACATACCCTACCTATATTCCATGTATTTATTATATTTTAACCTATATGTAACCTAATTATATAGGTTAGGGTAAGTCATTTATATACCTATGATAAATTATTAATTGGTTGACTAGTTGTTTACCTAAAATACATTTATGAATATGTAATTAAATAGTTAAATATTAATTATTACAAATACATTGTTGATAATATGTAATGCATTAGGTCAAATTTGTAAGGATTAGTTATAATTTGGTTGTAATTATTAATTATAACTAAATAACTAGACATTAATTATTACTAATTTTTATTTTAACTTAATTAACATACATATTTACCTACCTCTTTATTTATTTATTTACTTAATTTATGTATTTTACATAATTATTTAGTAATAATGTTGTATGAACTAAAAAACTTTAGTGTTATGTGAACATGAAAATGTTTCTCCCTCTCAAAAGTTTGTCCCATATTGTTTGTCATCCTTTCCAAATGATGAACAATATAAATAGATGCACCATAAGCATTTAAAACATAAAAAATATTTTAAAATGGAAGGCCACTTGGGATGAGCCAATTGAAAAGGCTCAGCTTGGAAGGCCAAATTCAAAATGAAATGGGACTTTCCTACTTAGGTCATCTAGGCATAAGCTTAATTTAAGTGGTGTACATTTAAGCCTAGTAAAGGTCATAACTTAAGTTGTTTTAACCTACTTTAAACTTTTGTAACTAGTTGCTAGTTATAAGTTTTTAGACTTACACTTAGGAGTTTAGGTTGTAGGTTTTTAAACATAGGGACCTTAAGAGTAAGTATGTAATTTTAGATCTACCCTAGGTTATTTAGGTGTTATCCATGTGGCATAGCCTAGTGGCCAATGTTTAAATGCCACGTGGCATAACTTAAGTGACCAATGTTCAAATGTCACGTGGCATAGCCTAGATGTCACGTGGCTTAACTTGGGTGACCATTGTTTAAATGTCACATACATTTGCCTAGTCAAAATAGTGTTTGACTAGTCAAAAAATCATTTGATTGTTATATTGCCTAGTCAAAATGATTAGTCAAAAATACTAGTCGAAATGACTAGTAAAAAATGTCAACTTAGGCTTGCTAAAAAAGTACATGGCTAGTCACAATGGACATGTTTAAAACAATTTGTCTAAAATGACTAGGAGATTTTTTTTATGCCTATCCAAAATGGGTCCTTTTTGACCAAAATTTCTAGTAAAAAAAAAAGATTTCTAATAATGCAATATGGGTATAGGATTGTGGGAGAAGGTTCATGAAACCAACCTCATCTTCAAAAATTGGCATCACCACCCAACTACACAGATCACCAAAGAAAGTGAGGTCAAGAAGAAAAAGTTATCCACACCAAGTTTTCAATTTTCTTTCAAATGGGTCAGTCACTACAATACTTAGGATCTTCCTATTGACGATATCTCCTATCCCTTGGACCTTCCACCCCATCTCTGAAAGGACAATTTGCTTTACTGAAAATCTCAGTTTCCATACCTAAAAACTCACATCAGAGCTCCCAACAGTAATGATGAAATCAAGAGTTTAGTTGTTTTCTTCTTTTCTTTTTTTTATTGAGGCCAGAGATGTCTTACATGGCCCCAGACATTTCTGGCTGAATCTTTTCCAATCCATCCCAGGTGTAGTTTTGCCCTCTACAAATTGTGTGACAGACAAGACAGTATGAACCCATACTGGAAACTTCTTGTTGTTGATGATGATTATGATGGTGAGAATGCCCAGAAAATTGAGCAACCTAATTGAACCAAAAAGCAGCTCAATGTCAAATCTTTTGGCATCTCACAGGGGTTATGTTACAGAGTTTCTTGACTATGTGTAAAGCTTTGAGAAGTATACAACTCCATGACTTGCACCAAGCTAGCTGATCAGAATGTCTACACCTCCAAACAACTTTTTCTTCTTCCTACTCCTCCTCCTCCTCCTCCTCCTCTTCACAAAGATTCGATCTTCAATTCAAAGAAAAATTCTTCCTGGAGCCAGCTCTCAGATCCTTCTGATTTCCCCCCCCCACACCCCCCACCAAGTTCATGCCTCTTTCAGATCCTGGCCATCATCTCATACCAAGAACTTCTTCCAAGAATGTTCATTGATCAACAATTTTCCACAAACCCCAATTTTTCTTTTGCCCAAAATCTAGCAGTTTTGTTGGCTATGCAGAACCACCCACCCACATCAGATTGCAATGGAGAAGGTCTAGTACTTGAATGAGTACATACTATATACATACCCAAAGATAAAAAACACATCTCCAAAATTTAAGATGGTCTTCAGACTAGGAAAGGGAGGACAACAAGCTCTTTAATAGAAAGGATCCATGTTAGGGAAGCAAATACAACTCAAATTTAATTTAATTCTACTTACCAGAAACCCAACCCAAAAAAAACAACACAACAATAGAAATTCAGAGGCCAGAAGAAAAAAATAAAGGGGATGCTTTCCTTACATCCAAGAACTCCCCTTGAGAAGAGTTCTCTGGAAAGTATGCAGATCAAGCGCATATTTGTATTGTTGCATTTGCCCAATAAGTTTTCAAATTTTGATCAAAACCCATAATCTATCATGAATCCGCCTTCTTTTTTTCTTCCTCCAAATCCTTCAATACAAGAAATTCAAACTTATAACATTTCTAAGTACTAGAGTGCCAGGCCTGGCTTGCTACAACACACCAATGATGGAAACCAGAGCCTTTGCAACATAACATGGCCCTATCAATAGCAGCAGCAGCTCCACAAGGATTACAACTGCTGCTAGTACCCTAGTACAATACTAGGCCAGGCACCCATTACACATGCACACATGCACATACCAAAGGGACCTTGGTTGGGAATTGGGGAGAGCATATCCTAAAGTCTCATTTTTCTGGAGGTCCCAGTGTCCAAAGTTCGGGTTCAGAACTGATAATATACCTCATGGGTGGCTGGCCGATTCCTCCCATCTCTTGCATACAACAAGTAATATACCTGTATGGGCTTGCTGATTCCTTTCCTCACTCACCCACCTACCCAATTTATTAATATTTTGCTAACTATGTAGTTGTGAAGCACTTGGAGAAATTTCCTAAGTATATTTGGAGGGCACCTTAATACTTATATCCATGAGTGATATTACCACAGTCTTGGGTGGTTATTAGAAACAAGAACAAATGAATAGACCCCCTGACGGTTATTAGGGAGATTCTTAGGGTTAGTAATCATGGTTCTCAAAAATCAAAGACCCAAACCTGGTATATAATTATGGTTCTCAAAAAAAGATTTTACTTGTGCTTTGTGATGGGTAAAGCCATAGGGTGGGGTGGGGGACATTCCCAAAATAAGGGGGGGCTTATGGAGTTCATATTGCCTCATTGTAGGCCACTTATTTTGGGAGTGCCCCACACTAGGGCTGAACCTTGCACAAAATCCATATTTGTGTATGTTCATGGCATGAGAGAAAAAACAGTCAAACAAAAGATCAATGATCAAAACCATCATAGGGGAGACAAAAAGGGAAGGCCAAAGAAAGGCATAAAGACAATCACCTTGCAAGATTATTATTATTTTTTTAAAAAGGAAAAAGCTAGGCCTTCTCATGGTAGGAATTTATCTCACTCATGGCCCTTCTAATGTCACCTGAATGCAAATCATGAAACCTAATAATAATGGGAGGTCTAGAACATGCATCACCCGCTAACGTAATCTTCCTCTTTATAGCAGAGGTTAAAACACATTGAAAGGTAATACTAACATGCTACCTGAAAAATTGAATGCAAAAATATAAGGATAAATGATCTCCTGATTGTCTATTGTGGAAAAGACAAATGCACTCCCAAATGAAACAATCCATTTCATGCCCAGGTGCACCATGCACCTCCATGGCCTCCAGGCCCCTCATGATGCCCTCTATACTTGCGAATTTTAGCAATGGCACTAAGTTTCGCAACTGCACCTACTGGTTGAATAATGATATTCAAAGCCATTGTTTCCCGTGTTGAGTCAGTAACCACCACATTGACAATGAGAATTTGGTCCTTTTAGGTCATGTAGATATCGACTCATAATGAAACTTTTGACGTAAAGGCATACCATCGTTTTCTCCATACAGTGTGCCCACTCTCTCAAACGAAGGCATACATGATGTCTCAAATGATGTCAGGTGTGGCTATTTACTGACCTTGAAACGAACAATGAACTAAGTGCATGCCAAATGCATCTAACTCATGTCCACACTCACATGTGAAGAGACTAAATATTGAGGGTTGAATCAAATTGAAACAAAAACAAAATGTTGAGGCAAAATTAAAGTGTGCGATGTGAAACGAACAAATAAATGGCCTGGCAACCAACCATAGTCCTGCCACCTTGCACAAACAAAAACAAATGCGAGCTCTAGATGTTGAGGAAATGGAATCATCCTCCAAGATAGACTTAAGGGATGTGTTGTGATGTAAGTCCATAAAAAATGCTTGTAGATTTGGGGCATCGATAATTGCTAGACTCTCAAAAGAAAGGTGCATATCCCTAGTTACAGAAGGAAGGCCATTTCACGTTACACCTAGGCAAAACTGAAGTAGATGGGGCCCATTCAACCTTAAAAACATATTCCTCCAAAATGGGTCTATCAAAAATACAAAACCTAGAGCATAAATACAAATCCATAAGAACCCAATTCCCTAAAAAAAAAAAAGATGAGGCACAATCCTCCATAAAAAGAAAGCCTATATCAACAAAAGATATCAGTAATCAAACTTGACGCCTCACTAAGGGGCCCCGAAAAGGTTCAATGGACTAGTAGTACTGGTATTTTGTTAATCAAGATGACAGAGCAATGCAGGAGGAGTGTTGTAAAACCAATGTGTTCTTTATCCTGATTCGGCTGCTGATTGAGTACAAAAGTTCTGACAGAGCGGACCTGCTTTTAGGGTTGGGACTTACTGCAGTACAGGATAGCACAAATGCATATGGTTACAAAAATACAACAGCGGCAGACTACTGGGGAAGAGGCTGTTGAAGTATTAGTGAATGAGCCTTTTGAAAATGAAGAATGAAAGGGTCAGTTCACCTCCAAAATATATCATTTACAAAGGTACTTACTTACTACCACTCCCCAGTCTTTCCAATTCATTGGGGAGCTGAGCAACAAGTTAATCTGTGAAAGGTTTCAGGATTGAAAAGCTTGCAAAAGTTTTGGGTTTGGAATTTCATGCTTTTAGGTGGGGATTTTGGGTGCAGCAAATTTCCTTCGTGGCTGGCTGCATTTGCACCCTTGAATTCTATGTTCATTGAGGAAAAAGCATGGAATGCATACCCCAAGTGCAAAACTGGTTGGTCCCTCTCATGGCCCTTCTATGTAGGAACAAGGTTCTCCAGCACAATTTTTTCACTACCAGAGAATGTGGTTTTTCTCACACAAGAAGTTGTGGCTCATGACACTGGTCAAGGCTTCTCTACAGTCGGTTTAGTTTCATCCATTACAATACACAATATGTGGCATTTATTGTGGCATATATTATATTAAATTGGCAATTTGACATTAGGTAATGGCACATATTGCAATTCTGTTTAAGAGAAACCACATTCTCTTGTAGTGTTTACACTAGTTTGCAAACTCATTTGAATGCAAGATAACAGGGACTTGAGATATCATGATGTATGTCTAATTGATGGGTGTATTTTGCTTTGGTGCATTGACTGGCATTTTTTTCACAACCTCTGCACTGTCTACTATCCAGTTCTCAAGGTTTGGCCATCCCCTCCTGCTGGTTACTTTTCTGTGTTCTTTGAGACTCATGTTTTTCACAGCAAATTACATGCAATCCCCTTTCTGTTGGATGGGCAACATCATATCTCCAAATAGAAAACCGACTGCGGAGAAACCTTGACTGGTGTTGGCAAGATTTTGAGAAAGTGGCTGACATGATGTTTGAGTAGTGTCCATACTTTAACAGGTTCAAGCTTATAATAGAGACCATCAATGTCTTGGATTATGGGTTCTCTTTCAATGTGTGTAAAAATCAATCTTTCTGTTAAGACTTGTGTTTGATATATATATATATATATATATTTCTTCCACCCACTCTTCTTCTCACACTATTCAAATTCACCTTGTTTTCTTCTTGCAAGTTGTAAACTACATTTTGCTTCAACTTTGGCTTCAAATGAATGAATGAATGACTGGGTGTGTGCATGCAGGTGCACAAATTGGATGCTGAGACTTTTGCATTAAGGAAAGTGGAGACACTGGATATTGCATCAAATTCAAAGCGCTATTGGAGGTATGTTGTGGGGGGTTCTGAAATTGATCTCACAAATTTCTCTTCTGTGAAGACAGGTTGTGGGCTACTAACTCAGGGCTGACAGGTCTACTCTCTTGTTGCTCAAAATTCTTTTTTCACGCTCTTGGGTTTTCTTTCTTCTTTCCTCACCATCATCATGGAACACACATATTGTAGGAGCTTTAAATCCTACAAATCCTACATCATGAAAAAGGACCACCTGAAGATGTACTTATTATGTGGGATTTTGGGTATGCAGGATATGTGTGACTCAGTTATGACAGCTTACAAACTAGTTACTGTGGATTCGCCATATTGGGGTTTTGGCTACCATATGGAACAGGCAGCCTTAGCGGTACATATTTTCAACTAGATGTCACGTTTTATATCTTACGAAGCATAAAACCTGAACCTGATCATTGTTGGTGTTGAAATAGTGTTTCAAAGTTTTTTTCTTCACCAATATTCTCACAAAGGTTTTGGATTTTGTGGTAGGCGGAGAGAGCACTTTTCACTGGGAGTCATAGACAGTGCTTTTACTGGATTGATGAATGGTGTGATCTCACAGTCGAAGATGTAATGCAACTAGAACTTGCAACTGATGTGAAGCTGAATCAGGTTTGCATCAACCCATATTTGCTACAAACAAAAATGTTCTTGACCTAGGTTTCTGAGGTTGTGAAATCTTTCTGGTTATAAACTTTCCTGCTATCTGTTTCCGTCTGCAGAGATTCGGCAAGCGTACATCTCCATCAGAAAATAGCAGCAATTCAAATGGCATGGTTGCAGAAACATCTAATCAACAAGCCATGAACAAGGGCAACCTTTCCAGCTCAGTGGTCATTAGAAGTTGAACCATAGATTTACTGAATACTAGTTGCAAGCAGACATTACTTGCTTGGTTAATATGTTAATACTGCTTGTTTATTTATGATCAATTTACTTGATGCTAGCACACGTGTCAACAATTTGTTTGAGCAAAATTTTGTAATCCTTGATCTAAGGTCCCATTGAAGCCTCATCCTCTCTACAAATATAGCAATTATGATGAAAGTTTACCATGCAAGAATTAACCATGAAGTTTGGGGTTAATTGTGCATGGATGAGGCTAATTGTAATACAAACATGACAAGTACACTGTAAATTTACAATACAAGAATTCATTGTGAGATTGTGGGATAATTGCACATGGAGATGCCTTATCATGTACAAACAGGACAATCCTAGTATTAAGGAAGGTACTTTGTTTGTTTTGTCACATTGAGATCTCCCAAACTAAATATTGCAACCCTTGTACACTCTTGGTCTTGTTGGAGAGCCTTCAATGAGGAGAGGTGCATTGAGATGGGTTCCTAATGTTTAGACCTATGGTGTAGGAGTTATTGAATATTGAACAATTTTATCACTTAAAATTCAATAAGAACAAAACATTTTTTTTAGGGCAATTGAGGCATGTTCTTGGTATTGTTGGAAAGCCCTCAATGAGTAGGGTTTTATGGAGACAGATTTTTAAATTTTAAACATGAGATGCAAAAGATATCAAATTTTGAATTATTATCATTGAAAATTCAATAAATCTCCCAAACTTTAATGAAAATTGAATGTAAAAAAAGGCTTACAATATTAAAATGTGTTCAACAACATAAGCCACACTAGTTATGATGTAAACTTTCAATAATGTGAAAATTCACCATGAAAAGTACAAAAGTGGTGCATATGGCTTATCCTGTAGAACCATTATCATTACTATCTAAGTTTTCAATGTGAGAGAATTTATCTATCAGGGAAGTTTGTTTGCTTGTTTTGTTTATTTGTCACATTGAAGTCTCTCAAACTGTGACACCCCTCATGATGACAGGACAAAGACCTTGATAAATAGGGGTCCATTGAGGCGGTTTCCTAATGTTTAGACTTATGATGCAACAATTATTGACTACTGAACAATTACTTCATTAAAAATTTAATAAAATCAAAACTAAAATTTTTTAGGGACACTGGGGTGCACTTTTTGATATAATTGAAAAGACCCTTGATGAATAGGGCTGCATTGAGGTGGTTTCTTAATGTTTACTTATGATCTGAGAGTTATTGAATATTGAATAATTCTGTCATTAAAATTTCTAATGATGATGATAGTCAAAACTAGTATAAGTGACTAAAGTAGAAGGTTCAATATGGTCATCAATTTAATGATTATGAAAACATCATGTGTGAAATTTCAAGTCTAACTACTTCATTCCTTTCCAATCCACCTACATGGATATGAAAAGGCAATTAACATGTATCATTTCCTAATTGAATTTTTATAATTTGATTGAATTGAATTGAATTTAAACTTATTTGAGTATGCATCATCAGAACTCATAGTATAGTGTCCTCTAGCTATTATCACATTAATTGGGACGTGGATCTGTTTGGGGGAGGCGGGATGGCGAGGGCAATTAGGGTTAGGGTAGAGAGAGAACCCTAATTGCCAAGAGAGCTTCTCCTCTCTCCCTCGCTCTCGGTCCAAGCGTCCAATGTCCACGACCTTCTGAGAGCGCTTACCGAGGATTGTGCGATCAGCTTCCGACACAGACCGTGCCCACCATGTTTTTAACAAGGTCTTTGGAAGCTCTTTCTGCTCTTTTCCACCTTTTTTTGCGAGGGTGGGGAGTGGGGGGGTTTGTTTTATCCCTTTTCCTTCCCTTCTTGTGTCGTTTCCTTGAGTCCCTTCTTGTTGTCGTTGTTGAATGTGGTGAGAGTTTCAAAGTCACGGATGGATGTATGGGAGAGAGAGAGATGTTTAGAAGGGTACTGATCAGTGGAAGGAAAGGTGTGGGGTGTGGTGTGGAATGAATGAATTGGAGTTGCATTTTTTTGGTTTCTCAGGAGTGAATATGACAGAGGTGTCAATACATTCTCTCCAGAGGGTCGTCTCTTTCAAGTGGAGTACGCCATTGAAGCTATCAAAGTAAGTACTGTTAAACTCTTCGTCACGTCCCCCCCCCCCCCATTAACCCTTAACCCTAACCCTAAACCAAAAGATCATTTGGTCGAAGAATCACAGCACTTGTGCAAGCCATGCCTACTCAAGTTTTTCTTGTGTCTCATCAGATGTCCTTGCATAATTGTAAATTTAGCAAATGGGCCTCTTTTGGTTGTATCTCCTTATTGTGGGATGATGGGACGGGATGACTGCAGCTAGGGTCGACGGCAGTTGGGTTGAAGACCAAGGAGGGTGTGGTTCTTGCAGTTGAGAAGCGAATCACTTCACCTTTGTTGGTGGGTTCATGCATCAATCAATCCATCCATTTATCCTGAGATGCTTCAGAATTCAGAAAAATAGTGGTGTTTTTTTTTTTTCCTTTGGTGGTTACTCTTGTGCTCTGCATTTTGTTCTAATTTTTTATAGGTCTGTTTTTTGGGGGTTGTTCTCAGGAGCCCAGCAGTGTGGAGAAAATTATGGAAATAGATGAGCACATTGGGTGTGCCATGAGTGGTCTTACTGCTGATGCTCGGACCCTTGTGGAACACGGTCGTGTTGAGACACAGGTTGGTTTTGTCATCTCTCTCTCTCTCTCTCTCTCTCTCTCTCTCTCTCTGTGTCCCATCTTATTATTGACCTAATTTTTTGAGGTTGAAAGTCATGTTGGATGCGCCTAAGTTTTCTCTCTTTGTCTCAACCATCTTTCCATCATCACATTGCAGCAAAGGATTTTTAGGTTTACCCTATAAAGAAGAGATCCTATGTCAGGAATGATACTCAAGCTCTTACTTTTTTTCTATGGTTTGCTGGACTGCCACAGAATCACAGATTCTCTTACAATGAGCCTATGAGTGTGGAGTCAACAACACAAGCCTTGTGTGATCTGGCTCTTCGATTTGGGGAGGGTGATGAGGAATCTATGGTTTGGGCTCTTCTACTGCTCTTCTTTATTTCTACCTACTGGTTTGCCATGTATATAGAGGGACCAGAATTTTGTAGCTGTATGCTTAATTTGGTGCTTGATACTTTACCTGATTCTAAACCCCTTAAAGTGCATTCTGGACCTCATAAGTCCTGCAGGGGTTAGGAGCTTGAAAGTCTGAATCAAGATGTCTAATGCCCTTTTTCCTGTATCTCTGGGAGCCATTGCTGGGCTCCTGTGTCATTTGTTTTGACCTGTGCTTGTTTTGCACAGTCACGGCCATTTGGAGTCTCCCTTTTGATTGCTGGCCATGACGATAATGGACCATGCTTGTAAGCTCCCATACCCTCCTTTTGTGATTAATTCACCATATCATAATGGTTGGGACAGCATGTGTCTCTTGTTGTAGGATTTTTCTTTGTGAGTGTTCTGGTGGTTTATGTGTTACCATTTAAAGTTTCTTTTGTTGCAGGGTTCACATTCTGTGTCTGTATGTTGTTGCATGTTCCTGTGTTGCTCTTCAGGGTAATTTTTTTGTTTGTGTTCATTTTTTGAGACTGGTGAATGGGGTAAGAATATGTTGTGTGTGAGTAGGTATCACACAGACCCATCAGGCACATTTTGGCAGTGCAATGCAAAGGCTATTGGCTCTGGCTCTGAAGGTGCTGACACAGCCCTCCAGGAAAATTACAATGTGGTGCACACTCTCTCCTAACCATGTACTTCTTTTCCTTTCTTTTCTGGGGTAATAATTAAATTACTGTTGAAGTTCTCAGTTTAATTCTGGAGATGGATTTAAACTACAAGTTGAGCAGTTTAAGTCTAACTGACATTGGTCGTGCTTCATCTGTGTTATCAGCGAGTGTGAAGTTGTTTGGATGGAAATCAGTTGTTACTTGTGTTTCCAGTAATCCATGTTCCATCATTACTACATCTTGCACTTTTGTGAAGCAATCCATTTCAGAAAGCTTATGTTTATCTGGATTTTTTTGGTGACTAGAACATGACATTGGAGGAGGCGGAAACACTTGCGCTCTCTACCTTGAAGCAAGTTATGGAGGAAAAGGTGTTAGAAACCCACTTTTTAGTCAACCCATATCTTCTCTTTCTGTTTATCTTCTTCCCTTTTGTTATGTTGCAAACACACACTTGCCCACAACCAATCATGGATGAGCATCATAGAATTTCAGGAAGCCTTAAAGTAGTGTCCAGTCATTTTCAGACATTCCTGGTTATTGTCTATCTGTGAAGTGATCCTGGGTGCAGTTCTAGAGAGATTAGGCAGTCTTTGAAGTTTCCAACACAACCATGGGTGATGTAACTATGTAGGGTATGTGGTTATTTCTCTGGAGTAGAGAAAATAGAGTATAGGTGTTAGTGCAACCATTTGATTTGATGGTGCCTTGGTAGCCCTAGATTTTGAAGTATATTATTTGTCTCTAACTGGTTCCAGAATACAGTTACTGGGCATGCCTAATCGCAAGATAAGGAGGTAGGGTGTGAAATGGCTTAGTAGTAAACTAAAGATGGCTTCTAACAAACCTTGTTTGTCTTCTAGGTTACATCATCAAATGTGGACATAGCAAAGGTTGCTCCAACTTACCATCTTTATACACCTGAAGAAGTGGAGGCTGTCATTCAAC
>Ga0116227_10010450_pt1 | contig 16215 bp, 15 predicted proteins | sample S1TSphgellanicum_FD_89693 | JGI IMG/M metagenome (GOLD analysis project Ga0116227, IMG submission 89693) | Host-associated microbial communities from peat moss isolated from Minnesota, USA - S1T2_Fb - Sphagnum magellanicum MG | ecosystem: Host-associated > Plants > Peat moss > Unclassified...
AAAACCCATGTGAACCTTTTGGGAAAAATTTTCAAAAAAACCCAGGGGCCCCCCCCCCCCCCATTTTTTGCAACATGGCATCGATGACAAGGGAAGCAAGTAAAGATGACCCCACAAAACACCAAAATTTGTTGAATATTGGCCCATCCATTATTTACCTCAAGGAATTTTATGCATCGCCTCGGCACCACAGGGATTACTTTAAAAAATTGAATTTTGTGATAAAATTGATTAAAAAATTCAGGTTTATATGGGACACAAATAAACTTTATGAAATGTTTGAAACCAAAATCCAACACCCCCCCCTTCTCACCTCTCCTCTCTTTGTTTTTCCCTCTTCACATATGGTTCATCATTCTTTGTGCTATATCTCAAAATGTGCCACTTCATGTGATGTGTGCCATTTCATTTCAAGTCCATGAAAGTGCAAAAAATAGAGAAAAAGGTTTAGGTACATAGCCTTGAAAGAGGAGGTTAATTTAGTTATTACAAATAACATATTATTATAGATAACATAGACCTGAAAAAATAAACACATACTAATTTGTCTTTTCATATCCATGTAAGTGTGATAAGGGAAGGAAAGGATTGACATAGTTAGGCTTGGAAGAGGTTTGATATAAATTATAACATGTTCATGAAAAGATACATGTTAATGTGCCTTTTCCATATTTAAGTGCGTAGGGGAAGAAGGAAGGAAGGAAGGAAGGAAGGAAATAATTAGGTTTGAAAGCCTAGGGTAATGCCTCAATAATAAGGCATTACACCTTGTGAACCAAGGGTGAAGCCCAAGGTCTAGGGTGTAATGCTCTATTACCCCCACAGAAAAAAAAATTGTGCAAAAATCAATGTTTTCAAAGGAGTGCGGGGCTTCCCACTATACGATGGGCCCTTAAGATGTACAAAGAGTGTTTAAAAAATTCATGCTATATGGAGGGCGTTTCAATTTTTGGAATGCCTTTTGTATAAGGAGAGGAGCCTTTCTTGAAGTAGGTTCAAATGTACATGTAGGTGGAGAGGGGAAAAGAGTAAAGATAATTAGGGTTGAGAGACTTAGGTTCAAATGGTACATAGAGACAAATATCATTTTTAAAAAAATTATTATATAATAGATTTCCACTTTCCAAAAGAGAGTTTTTAAATCCAAATTGTGCATCCAAATTTGGATTTTATTTTATTTTTTGGTCAAATTTTAAATCTACATTAAGCACCTGAATTATGTTAAAACCCAAAATTTCACAAAAAGTTTACTCCTTGCAAAGTTTACCTTCTACCCTTCTAGGTAAGTTTAGTAACTACTGCTCCAACCACATTCTTGGGTAAAGTTAACCTTCAACCGATCATATCGAGTTAAGTTGACCCCAGGTTATGTAACCTGAGACTATGGGTACCGTAGTCTCCCTGCTTCTTCTTCGTCGTCGTCCCTCTGCTCTCGACGCGCTCTCGCTGCTCCTCCTCCTCCTCCTCACAGACTCACCGATCTTGCAGCGATTCTGCATTGTTTCATGCGCAGATTTTGGTCATTCAAGGTACGTCACTTCGCCTTCTTTCTGTAGAGACTTTTCTTGCAAATTTTGGCTGAAAATGTCCCTAGCAAAGTGTCGTCCAGGCTTTCATTCTCAAGAGACTGAGTGATTCTGATGTCGCCTTGCCGCGTGGTCTCTCTCACCTCGGCGGTGTGGTGTTTTTTGAGATCAACTTCTGCTGGAGTAGTGTTCTGTACAAATAGCAAACCTCTAAGGAACTGGAGTGGTTATCAACCTAATCATCCAATGTGTGGGAGGGAGCCTAGGGATGTCGAGACGGTAGAAGGAAAAGCATTGAGACGTTTAGGGTTTGTGTGATATTCTGTGCATAGAAATGGTTTGTCCCTTAGAATTTCTGCTGCAAAAAGTGGTAAGAAATGTGAAGAAATCTGCAGTTATATAACTGTTTTTGTTTGACGTGATGGGGGGGGCATTCTTGTCCTCTTTGATTTATGATTTTTTTTTCCCTTGAAAATGATTGTTTCTTTGGGGGTTTTGTTGCAGCAGCAGCAGTAGCAGCAGCAGAAGAAGAAGAAGAAGAAGAAGTTATGAGGATGTTGGTGGTCTTGCTATTGTTGTGTTTGCTGCAAGGTGGAGGAACAGCTGCACATGTGGATGATCTGCCAGGATGGTTGGGGGAAGTGCAGCCTGAGAAGAAGGTACAAAGCTCAGGAAGGATAGAGCAAGTGGTAAGTAATTTTGATCCGACGACAGTGATCCAGCTTTCATGGAAACCGCGAGCCTTTTTGGCAAAGCGGTTTCTGACAGATTCTGAGTGCGATCATATGATTCAGCTTGCAAAAGACAAGCTGGAGGAGTCAATGGTTGCAGACAATGAATCTGGCAAGAGTGTGAAAAGTGATATCCGCACAAGTTCAGGAATGTTTTTGATGAAAGGGCAGGATGAAGTGGTTTCACGAATTGAGGATCGAATTGCAGCCTGGACTTTCTTGCCAAAGGAAAATGGGGAGTCCATTCAAGTCCTGAGGTATCAGTACGGGCAGAAGTATGAGCCACATTTTGACTACTTCCACGACAAGAACAATCAAGCTCTCGGGGGTCACAGAATAGCAACTGTCTTGATGTACCTCTCTGATGTCATCAAGGGAGGTGAGACAGTTTTCCCATCTGCAGAGCATGATGGAGGACCCAAGGATGATTCATGGTCTGATTGTGGCAAAAGAGGGTTAGGTGTGAAGCCCAAGAAGGGTGATGCTTTGCTCTTCTTCAGTTTGCATCCTTCAGCCGAACCAGATCCAATGAGCTTGCATACTGGTTGTCCTGTCGTAGAAGGCGAGAAATGGTCGGCCACAAAGTGGATCCATGTTGGATCGTTTGAGAAACAGAGACCCAAAAGTGGTGAGTGTGTGAATGAGGATGATAAGTGTGAGGAATGGGCAGCTTACGGTGAGTGCAAAAAGAATCCTGCTTACATGGTGGGCACACCAGAGTGGCCTGGTGCATGCCGAAAAGCTTGCAAATTGTGCTAGACATAGTTTCTGGTTGTCTTTCATTTGAGCGGACTCATCATTAGTGTTATGGATTTTCGGGATCTGTGCACCAACATTGCATGGTTAAGCTTGAGAGATTGTCGGTGATACTCATGAATGGTTAATGCTAAGGATCACAAGTGGGAGCTATGGCTGGTACATAATGAAATAGAAGAAGCATTCTGCTTGCATCACACTGTGCCAGTGAGAAGTGCTCACCTTTCTCTTGCAAATTGAAGAGCTAGTTGAAACTCCAGGTGGGTACCATGGTGGCATGGAATGGACTATGTTGTCCAGAACTGTGAGGTGTGTAATTCTCTTATGTCCATGTTCATGGTGGAGTTATTTAAAATCCAGAGAGGCAGAGATCAAGCATTGATTGTTTCAACCTGCTTGTCAAGGAGAAGCTTTCAGAGCTTGCCAGTGCTTTTTTACTTTCATTTTTCTAAATATGAGAAAAAATAATATACAAGCTTTCTTATCATGTTTAATGTTTAGAGTTTTCTGAGTTTGATTGTAGTGCTGATGCTAAATATATATGTTAAAATGCTGGTTACCTATTGGTGAAAGGCCTCCTGAACAAATGAAGAACTGAATTGACAAACACAATGTGTGGGAATCTAGTCTTCCGGTTGCTCCTGGAATGTGACAGAAACTTAGGATCCAGATTCTGAAGTTTTGAGCAGACTACTATATACTTATCTACATCCACAGTTGGGAGCTGATGAAAGGAGCTGATGAAGTCAGTGGGTAGTCATGGCAGCTTGTCACTGCTGTTCAGATGAAGGTTATGACTGACTCATTGTTATAACAACCTTTCAAAGTATTTTGGAGATCTCTCTGCAATCTCATAGATACAGAAGTTGGGAATTCAGACCTGTTTAGGTTTCTGGAAGAAGATTTGGAGCTGTTCAATCTGGGTTTAGGAAATCTCTACTGATTTGGAGAAAAAAATTAATCCCTGCCCTTCTTCCCAATTACTTCAAACAATAGAAGCCCTTCTACATCTGGTCACCCTTGCTTCTATTTTCCTAAGAATAATGAAAACCTTTTTGGAACCTGCCCTTGCTTTGCATTGCAGACTGATTATTGACTACCACAACTCTTCATCTCATAGGATGTTAACGGTGTTGACAACACAATATGAAGTTTTAGGAATTTTGAATTCAGGGTTTAAGGTCTTGGGGGCTTTGTTTTAAGGGGTTATGGTCAAAGGTTTTGGGATTGTAGGGTTTGTGGGATTTTATGGTTTTCGAGGGTTTTTTCTGATCTGGTATTTCATAAACACAAGAGTACACACACTACTCACACATGCAAATAGAGAAGGACAGGGAGGGGAGGGAGAGTTCATGAAGAATCATTTATTATATTACACTCTGCAGAAGTGAAGCTCAAACTCAAAATCAATATACAAATCACATGTCTATCATCTGTGTTGGGCTTTACTGCATTGATGATGATGATCACAAATGAAACCTACAAATCCAAATTGCTCTGGAGAAGTCTCAAGCATGAGACCAACCAGCCAGACTTGTCATCAATTCTCCTGTGGCAATGTGGGACTTGTTGAGCACATGGGATCCTGATGTAGAATTGGTAGCTGCTCTGTGGGATGGCAAAGTCCTGTCAAATTCCCCACACCCAATTTCACACAATGTTATCACAGCAGGTAACAAACACCTTGTGACTTTCTCAATCACAAATTCTTCTAATACCTGAAGGAGAACCAAATGGAGAACTGCAAAAGGTATGGATATTTAAATACTCTTGTATCTATGAGCAGTTATGCTTTGACAACTCCTCATCTCTGCTGGTCATACATCAGCAGCCTTTTTCTGTGGCATACAGAAGGGATGATGATAGGATGATAGTAAGCAATACCGGAGCATTTTGGGAGATCCCAAACAGCAATTGAGTTAGGATGACACTGGGGGTCACAGAGTGCACGATTGTCTTCATGTGTTACGTCCATTGCCAACATCCACACGCCTATTGTAACATCCTCATTCATGAACATTCGTAAACTGGAAACAACAACAATCCATCTGACATCTTCAGAACATGCCACCAAGAAAAAAAACACATACAACTCTCTCCACATACCAAAAATGACTGTCTGCTGCTGCTCCTCACCATTTTTCCCAAATTCCTGATCAAGGATTAAACTGCTTTCAACGCAAACAGAGACATGAATGCAACAGATTGAAAAGGATAGTCACTGTCACAAACATAGTGCGCATGCTGGGATATGAAATCATGGACTCATCCTTTTGCAATTAAGCAAACTAACTCCAATGCATTTTTACCTGTTGTTTCTGGCAGCTGACAAACTTGCCACAACTTCAGCAGATAGAGCATAGATTGGCCCGTATGCATGCAAGAAGTATTCACTCCCAAGCATGTACCCATTTGGCTCATACCTGCATTACCAACTTGTCTTTCTACAAGTCAAACAACACATAAACAGATCACAGCAGCCCCTCAATCAATACCTAGTAGTCTCTCTGAACATATCTATGAAATTGTGGAGAAATCTTCACAAAAACAATTTGAAGATAGCATGAAAAATGAGTGCAGTTGTAACCTTACAAGAGTCACTCACAAAGAATTGGACCATCACTTTCATCCCAAATGGCAGTGACAAGCTGCCATAACTACCCACTGGTTTCATCAACACCTGACAGTACGGTGTGGATAACTATATGATAATCTACCCAAAAGTTCCAGGCAAACCATTCCATAAAATCTGCATCATCCTAAAATTTCTGTTTGCATTTTTGGAAGCAACAGGAACATGGTGTCGGCAAGCACTAAAAAGAGACATACCACTTGAATTTTGCATCTGTAATCACGGGTCCTTTCTTCATGCAACCCAAATAAGTCCTAGGGCTTGGCCTCTCCTTGGCTAGCAAAGTAGCAAGCCGATCTGTTGTACAAGAAACACAGAAGATTAACTCAAAAGCTTAATTACCACCAGCACAAAATGGAGAAAGCGCTAGACAGTCCCTCTTGCATATGCCAATGAACCACAGTGTAACCAGAGTAGCAGTACCAACATAAACTTTTTAGATCCACCTTGATCGCACTCATCTGATGTGAGTTCAAATGCAAAGGTCGAAATATCACAAGGAGCAAGAAGGTCACAACCGCACTCTCTTATCTTTGTGACAGAAAGGGGCCACAAGCACCTCTCTCCTATCTTTGTAATAGAAACTGGTCACAAGTGCTGTCTACCATCTTTTTATAGAAACTGGTCACATGTGCTCTCTCCTATGTTCATAGTAGAAAAATTAACAGCGGAGGTTTGCACTTGCACTGCAACTTCTCCACTCCTTCACCAATTCCATGTGGAGAAAATGTTTTGCAAACCGAACCCTTGTCAAGATGAATGAGGAAAAAACGCTCAGCAAATTTTTACCTGGGCGCAAGTAAATGTCATCATCTGCCTTAACATAAAAATCAGCATCAAAAAGCATGTATGCCGCTTTGAAAAACGCTAATCTGCAACAAACCCAAAACAATCAGATCTCAGGAATTCTCTGCTGTGATGGTCTGCATGTTGACTGCAAAACTAAATCTGCCATCAGCTGCTAACAAAGCCAAGAAAATTTGACACCAACTAAGTTTCTTGGATGTGGCAATTTGGATCCCATGATAGATGCTGGGTATGACATATCTATCTGTGTAGCCAACTGATCAAGAAAAATCATCATGCACTAATTACAATAACAACAAAAAAGCTTGAAAAGTTTGCATACGTTTTGAGATTGAGGTTTTGGTAGCTCTCATCAATGTCAATACGAATGAAGTCATTGTGTTTTGTTATCTCCTCCTCAAGCGCCCGCATCTTCCAGACATCAACAGAATGCCCTATGACAAATCTGAAAGCAAGCCCTGTTGCCCTCTCTAGTCTGCACAAATTGTAAACACAGAAAAGAGTTCAAAACCAAAGCTGTTGCATTGCAACTTCTGATAGAAACATGAGAACAGAGAACAGGAAGAAGAAGAAGAAGAAGAAGAAGTTACGATTCTCAAAGATGACAACACTGATGCACAGCAGATTTCACTGTGTTCATGTGGTGAGAAGAAGAGTTTCATGGTTTCTCATTGAAACCAATGAGCATACAAGAAGCTCCATGCCCACAAGCAAAATGCTCAAATCTATAATCTGTTGGAGTACCCTTCACAACAGTCTTAGATTGTTGAGAAGGGGTACTCTTGCAGGATCTTCATCTTCACAGTATCACGTGTAAGATTGTGCTTTCGTATAGCAGAAATCTTGGGAAACAAGGTAGTAAGAGTCCTGATGCAGGATTTCAGCAGCAGCAGCAGAAGAAGAAGGAGCTGAGAAGAATGGCATGTGGTTTTTTCTGAAATGTCCAAGCTCAAATTCATGAGTTTTTTCTGAAAGCTCCAACCTCAAATGCATGAGTTTTTTCTGAAAGCTCCAAGCTCAAAGTTGCATGAGTTTTTTCTGAAAGCTTCAAGCTCTTGTTCGTTGCAACAAAAACAAGATCCTCAATCTAAGCAACATTGTAAAAACTTTTGTTCTTCTACTTGTTGCCAAAGAAGCTTCATGGACACAGCAATCTGCAGTTCCATGCTACAAAGTTCAAGGATTCAAGGATTGGGAAAAAATGGCAATGGTGGGTGGTGGTCATGGTGATGGCGATGGTGCACCTGAGGATGCCTTCTGGCGTTGAAGGAAACCATGTCTCTCGCAGAGCTTTCCGACGAAGCCCAGAATCGAAGCCTGTCTGAATCCCCACAACACCCAACACCTTGTGTTTTTTCCTCCTCCTACTGCTGCTGTTCTGTTTTCTGCCTTGTTCTGTACTAAGCCCAGCACCAGCAGCAAGAAGCTCATCGGTTTCAACAGCAGCAACAACAGTAGCAGACTCATCGTCGTCCTCTTCCTCCTCCTCCTCCCTCACTTTAGGGTAAGCTTCTCGCCATGTATCCTTCACCTGCCTCTCACAGAGACGCGACAGATTGCGCTCCTCTACGAGATGAATTCCGAAGATGATCAAGAGCAGGAGAAGGACGACGCTGCTGCATCCTGCAATTAGGGCTAGCTTGCTGCTGTTGTTGCGTGCTGTCGTCCATGGTCCGGAGCGATGGCCACCTCTAGACGCTAAGAAGAGCTTGTCGTCATCCCACACTACTGTGTTGCTGCTGCTGGGCAACAAGGGTGGCGTGACCTTTCGGTTGGAGATCGCGGCAAATGGCATTGCAACAAACCCCCTGAATGTCTTGCGGATCGCGTAGTCCACAACAACTCTACTTCTTCACCAGATATGGCAGATTGCTTGCACCTGTCTACAGATTGCAAGCTCCTTTTTCCTTGGGTCATGCTCGATCATGGATCATGAATCCTCTGTTCTCAAATCACTCAACAGCAAACCCATCACTGGATTCCTGGGGAAAGAGCTCTGATGATGATGACTGACTGCTTCTCTCTCGTCTTTCAGGGTTTAGGGTTTCACTCTTGCTTTTTGATCGACAAATTCCTCCTCAATTTCACAAGAAGAGCCAGTTCTCAAAGCAAACCCATTAGTGGATTCCAAAGAAAAATAAAAAAGAAGAAGCTCTTTTTATGAGGAAAGATTTCTGATGATGATGACTGATTGCTTCTCTCTCTTCTTTCAGGGTTTAGGGTTTAGATTGCAAGCCCTTGTTACACAAATCCTTGTGACAATCATATCTTCCTGTAGCAAATCCTTGTTACAATCATCTTCTTGTACGTCTTCCTCCTTCCTGGGTTTCCACAATCAGCTTTGGAGGACAAGCAGTTTTGCTGAGCAAAATTTTCTCTCTGCTGCTGCAACAACCCAGAAGGGAAACACAACCCAGCAAACACTCCCTTCTCTCAAGCAGAAGAGAGAAGAGAAGCAGCAGTGGCACCAGCAAGAAACAAACAATCTTTCAAGCCTCCATTTCACTACTCTTTGTTTGACCACATCTCTGGTTTACTGTAGCTGGGCTGACTGCCTCTTCTTCCATAGAAAATCTTTCTTCTTGTGGGAATTGCATGCTCATGGAGATTGGCATTGGAATTGCACATGGTTCTTCTCAAGCTTTTCTATATCTCTTTCTGTTTCTTATTGTGGAATTGAATTGTTCATGAAGGTTTTGTCATTGGAATCACACATGATCCTTCTCACATGCTGCTTCTGGTTTTTTTTCCCTCTCTGTGTCGTTTCCTGTGGAATTTGGAACTCATCCTGAAGAATCAATGTCATTGGAAAGACTAAATGTCAAAGAAGAAAGATACAAAAAGATGAGAGGAGTGGGGTGTGTTTCTCCTCTCCTCTTTTTGGAAAGGAATTCTTGAGCAAGAAGTGGCTTGAAAATCCATCTGAGTGAATATCTTGTCTTGGAAATCTTTATCAGCTGCTGTTGCTGTTTCAAGCACCCCGACAACATCATCCCCATGTGACAGAAGAGAAAATTCACATTCAAAGGCTAAATCAGACTTACTCCTTGAAGAAGAGAACAAAACTGGTTGAATCCAGTTGATAAAAATGATACATACATGAAATGAAGTACATGACGTTGTTTGAACTGTTCTACAAAATTGTGAAATCCTACCTATGTGAATTGGCTTCTTGTTTGTGGTTTGCAGCACAAATCAGCAAGAAACAGAATGCACTTTTCTAATCTTGGGTTTGGTTTCTGAACAATTGTAGCTGGGAGTTCTTTTTGTGGGAGCACTTGTTGTTGGGTGCTGCTGTGATCATCATCAAAGATGTGTGTCATGGTCAAAGGGATGGTAAGCTCATCATGTTGGAGAGATGGTGGTTGTTGTTGTTGCTCCATCTGACAGAAGGTGGGGGGCTTTCTTGAGAAACATCAGAAGTGAGGTTCTCAGCTTCTCCCTCTTGATCAGGAGGTATCCACCAAACCCGCACATCACAATCCATACTCCCACTGTAAACCATGAATCCCATTCTTGTTGTGTCTGCAGATGTACACAAAGTTTTCACTGGTCCCTTGTGTCCTTGCAGCAATGACACACAGGAATGCAACCCATCTGTGGCTCCTCTTCTCCATATGCGAATTGTCTTGTCAGCTGATCCACTTATCAACAAATCAGCAATGGTGCTCAAGCACAAAACAGCAAGGCGATGACCTCTGAGTAAACCTGCAGGAACCACATGTTTGTGTCCTCCTCTGAGCTCCAAACGCTTCCAAACTGTGATAGTTTTGTTGCTTGCTCCTGAGTACAAGATTTCAGCATCAGGGCTTAGATCTAGGGCATTGACTGGAGATTTCTTTGCCTCCTTCAGAGTGGTGATCAGTGTATGGGCTGCTGGAAGATTTGAATAATGTCTTTGCCATACCTTGATTGTGGCATCTGCTGAACCGCTGTACAGCAAACCTCGTTTCTGATCAACTGCAAGGGCATTAACTGCATCAATGTGGGAGGTAAGAGATTCCAGACACTTGAAATCAGAGAGACGCCATACCTTGATGCTCTTGTCCCATGATCCAGAGTACAGAACATCAGTGCCTACAGCCAAGACTGAAATGACATCATGATGGTCTGTCCACAAGGCCTTCTCACGCTGCCTCCACACCTGCAGCAACAAATGTTCATTCCCTTTGTTCAGAATCCATGGTTAAATTGGTTTTCAAATCCCTTCTTGGAAGAGGAGGTAAATTCAGTCTCAAGAGAGAATTGAGTGCTTCTCACAATTGCAGAAGGACTTGATTGTGGAGTAATGATCTTCAAAGAATCCCAAGCAGGAGTAGAGGAAAAATGGGTTGGGGACCAACTGATAGAGAGTTTTGAGGATGAGCTACAGCACTGCACTGACCTGAACATAGTTGTTGTTGGGGGTCAAGAAGTTGATGAGGAAGGCTTTCATGGATGGTATGGAGATGACAAGCTGGTGAAGCCTATTAGATTCACCCTTTGATTTTCTCCACACTCTGATCTTGCAATCCTGATGAGCACTGATCACTTTGTCATCCACCACCACCAAGGACTTCACCGATCCTTCTCCAGATCCAAATCTCTTTGCCTTTCTGAACTGAGGATTATTCTTCCATGCTTGGATGTCACCACGGTCTGAGCCAGAGTAGAGCATGTCACCTGCAAGTGCCAAGGATATCACATTGCCTTCATGACCATGCAAAATGGCCAGGCATCTGTGCTCCTCTGCAGCATGATCGGCATTGCTGCTTCGCATGGAGCTGCAGTTGCTGCTGCTTGATTGAGAGTCACTGCCACTGATCATCTCAGAGCCAATGCTCCCTGCTGTTTCTAGCATGAAACCCATGTACTGCAATTTGGCTATGGAGAGCTTCTTCTATCAGAGGTATCAAGACAGTCTCTAGAGGAATCAGGTGGTACTACTACTGCAAATGGAACCTCCTCCTTCCTGGGTCTAAAGCTCCTTGCAGAGTCAACAACAATTGAGAGAGCCAAGATTTTCTGCTGCAATGTTGTTCACCAGAGAACAACAAAGCCACCTTCCTCATAAAACTACCATCAAAACAATGTCAGACTTGTCTGACAAACCTCAATTGCGAAAAAAAACAGAACAAGAACAAGAACAAGAACAAAGCTTTGCACAAAGAACAATGTGGTTCTTGCTCATGAGAGACGACGACAACAACAAAGCTTGAAAAAGAAGGCACAAAGAAGCTTGATCATCAACAGAGAAGACTAAAACTCTTTTGCAATGAAAGAGCAGCAAATTGTAAACTCCCCGGATCATGAATCAAAAATCCTCCAACATTTTCAGAAGCTTCCTTTACACACACTCTGAAACAGAAACAGGCTGCAAGAAAGCCTTGAAAACAACAACAATACCCATCCACTATGGATTGAAGATAGACTAAAAAAAATAATCCCAGAAGCTGCACTCTTGATACTAATACTAAAGACTAAAAGGTGAAAAAGAGACTGCTGCTGGATGCTGCTGCTGCTGGATGCTGCCATCAAATGTTTATGGCATAGTTTGCTACATATAGCAATTGGGTTCAACCACAAAAGCTTGGGAGGAAAAAAAATTGCACCACTGTTGCTCAACAAGCTCCAACAACAAACAACAACAACAACAACAACAATGGTACCAGAATAGTACTGACAACCCACTAGCAGCAACAACAGTTGATCAGTGGCAGCAATGGGAAAGCAAGAAAAGGAGGGCAAAATGTAGTACATACTACAAAAGCGAATCCCAGAGAAACAATAAACAAACCCAAACCTCAAATTCCTCACAAAAACAAACATAAAACAAACCCAAGATTTTGCTCCTTTTGATCTAATTTTTTCTCCACAATCTTTCTGGTTTCCATCCCCAATTAATAACATTCCTGGGGAAATCAATCAACAAACAAACAAACAAACAATGTTCAAACCCACAATTTGAAACTTTCGTGTTTTCTGCTGATCTGATGACTACTACTACTACTACCACTACTACTCCTCCAAGTAACAATCTCTCTGCCACTGCAACCAAGAGTTCCTCTGGAGAAAAACAACAACAACAACAAACCCAAAATTGAATTTGGCTGCTTCTGATCTAACTACTTCAGAATTCATCTCTGTGGTTTTGAATCTGCAACAACAATTCCTGAGAAGAAGAAGAAGAACAACAACAACAAAAATAAAATCTCTTTTCTTTTTCTTTTTTTTGGGTGTGGATTTCATCATTCCTTCACCCATTTGTTCGTTGATTGTGTTCATTTCATTCATTTTGTTGGAATTTTTTTTTTAATTTTAAAAAATTAAGAGGGGAAAAAAGAAAATGTTAGGTTTTGATGAGATTCTGAAAATTCTGAAAATTCTGTTGTGTGTGTGTGTGTGTGTGTGTGTATAGTGAGGTTGCTTTCTAAAAATACAAACGGCAAAAATTAGGATTAGGTTTTATGATTAGGATTAGGATTTCAAAAAATGAATTCGTTTTTTAAATTTATATATATATATATATATATATCTTTTTGATATATATTTTTTTTTTCATTTTTTTTTAAAAACAATAATTACAGTATTAGTTAGAATGGAGATCTAATAAATTATTATACACATGTAGAAATTATTTTGAAGGAAAATTATACTTTTAAAAATAATAACATTTATTGTAATAGCTCATAACTAACTTTAATGAGTGAAGTAATAATATGAATAATAAAAATAAAATAGTTAACCTTGGCTACCAACTAGCTACAATAATAATTGAATTAATTGTTATTGCCATTATTAAATATTTACATTTATATTTATTATTTATTATAAAATGAAAATAATTATGGGAATAATTATAATAAAATAGTTAGCCTAGGATAGGTTTTAATTATATTATTAGATATACAAAAACTAGTACTCAATACTTATAATTAATAGTTAATAATTATTAAATACTGAATATTTCAGTTATTATATTAATTTATTTGGTTAAAATTTTATTATTTATTAATATTTAGGTAATTACTTCAATATTAGCCAATTACTAGTTAATTAAATTGGTTGATAGGTTATTATACTTTATATATATAATTAAATATTATTACTATATATCTAGCTAATAAATTAAGTAATATTTAATAATAACTAATAATATAATATATTCAATAATCATAAGATATTGATGATTATTACTATAAATAATTAATTAGTTGGATAGTTTATAAAGTGAATTAGTTAGTTTCTAGTTTAGTTGTTAATTAATTAATTAGACGAAAAAAATTAAACTTGTAATTAATTAATTAATTAATTAATTATCATTTACCTATTTAATTATATACTTTTCAAGATGAGAATGAAAGCCAAAACATATGGGATATTTTTTTTTAATTACAAGTCATTTATGATTAAACATTTTTAGTTGCAAATGATTTACAACTAAAAATTTTATCCCATATGTTTTGGCTTTCATTCTCATCTTGAAAAGTATATAAACAAGGTGTTTTGTCTCACATTTTCATATTTAAGAAGATGGGCATATGGGATGAGTCAATAAAAATGACTTAACCCAAAATAAAATATAAATATTCATGTACTTACACCTAACTACTTACTTCCCTAGTTTACTTACCTACTTTTTTACCTACTTACCTACTTAAGTAGGTATTTGGCCTAGGTAGTAAATAGGTCCTATTTAGATAAATGTTTTGCCTAAGTGGGTAAGTAGGTATATAGGTAGGTAGGTACCTAGTTCAACCTACATACCTAAATATTGATTAAAATTTAATTTGGAAAAATTCAATTAATATGCCATGTGGCAAATTTCTATTGCACCATGTGTCACAATGTAAACCATCCAAACATAAAAATTAAATGTCTTAGATTATTTCAAAATAATAATGAAATAAATTTAATTATTTAAAAGTTGGGACACATGGCAACACATAACTGGTTCCCATTGTTCACTAAAAAAGTCACATCTTAATTACGAGCGACAATACATATATGACTAATCAAAGGATGAAGGCGTATTTCGTTGATTTTTTCTTTCATCCAAAATTTGTTGTCATTTACGACTACTGTTAATGCGACTTATCCAACGCAACTATTGAGATTTTAATTACAAATGTCACCTGTAATTAAAAATTAGTCACATGAACCAATTGCAAAATGGCCATTTTCTACTAGTGAATGAATCTTGGTTAGGAACATGGTGAGAGGAGACACAAAACAAGAAATAACATATGTGATTCAAACAATAGGCAAAGGTCTTCACCTGCTTAAGATAAAACAAAAGCAATGTCTTAAGCTACTCTAATGCCTAACAACCACACCATTAAGATAACCATAAAGCAAAAACCACACCTCATTATTCATATTTATGAAAAACAGAAAAATCTCCACAAGAATGATTGTCGTCATAACCTTTGTGAGGTTGCGCACAAAATACCAAACCATCATTTTCATCATGAATAGCAATGGAGACAAGCTACCATAATTACCCACTGACTTCATCAATAGTTCCCAATGACAAATGATGGGTGTAAATTACTATATAATAAACCTATTTGAAATAGAAGCAAAACCATTGTACAAAATATGCATCATCCTAAGTTTCTGTTACATTTGCTTCAGGTACCATATAGAGAATTTATGAGTCTCTTTAAAATAGTCAACCACAAACTTCATAATGCCCTTGTCATCAATAGGGAATCTGCATACAAAGTTAAAAGGTATATTATTACACAAGGATTTATGGGTTCACAACCCAACAACAATACCCAACAAAACTACAAATTAAAAAAATATATATATCATTAAAGCAAAGAGAAGATGCATACTACAACTCCTCTATTGACTACTTGGTAATATTTGTAATATAGTATTTCCGCCACATGCTTCCACGATGGGTCACTTCAACTTTCAAACCACGTAATGTTTTTTTGATATGCACCAAATCACGAAAGGACATAAACAACAACACCACACCAAAGACATTTGTTTAAACTTCACAAGCAGTCATATACAATTCAAACTTTGGCATACAGACATTACATAAGTAATCATTTACAATGCAAAAGAAGTTGAGGCAATAACTTGTTCAAAAAAACTTCAATAGTTCAACTCCACAAAACCAACATGATAGAGAATATCTTCCCCTACAACCACAAGCAACTTTTACATAGGTATATTTTGCATTTAAGCAATGTGTTGTTATCTTGGGAATCACCTATCCCGAGACCATTTTCAGCCCAGGGTGTTATTTACTTTAAGGTGCTTAATTTCAGGGTTATAATAAGGAGGTATCTAGTGTGACCATTGTATAAAAGTCACAACAAGAAATTTTTGATAAGCTTCCACACTAAGAACATACCTTGTTTTGATTAGAATTAAACAAGGGGCCAAGTACATGCTTGTTGAACAAAATTTAAACAAATTCCAAAACAAGCTTTAACTTTATGAATGTAGATAATGACATGTTTGAAAAAACCCACAAAGCATGAAAATGGATAATCCCAATTGCTTTTCTAGTGCTAATATGAAAAAGTAATATGTGACAACATGTTACTCCCCACAATAGTACCAAAAAAATCAATAATCAATCACACACATTCAACAAGCATGAATAATTAAACCCAAATTGAAAAAGGGGGGGGGGGGGGGGGGAACCCCATGGCCCCCCCCAATTTTTGAGGACAAGCCCCTTTTGGTTGGGGTATAAATTTTTTAAAACCCCCCCCTACTTTCCAAGCCCCACCACGGGGGAGTTTTTTCAAACCAA
>Ga0116227_10010451_pt1 | contig 16213 bp, 9 predicted proteins | sample S1TSphgellanicum_FD_89693 | JGI IMG/M metagenome (GOLD analysis project Ga0116227, IMG submission 89693) | Host-associated microbial communities from peat moss isolated from Minnesota, USA - S1T2_Fb - Sphagnum magellanicum MG | ecosystem: Host-associated > Plants > Peat moss > Unclassified...
GGGGGGGGGCTCAGTATATCCCATTGCACTAGAGGAAATCTTAAAAGAGGTACAACAATCCAATGGATGCATGAGAAGACTACTGTGACCCTGGAAAAATGCACATCTTTGTGATCCTTGGAGAAATTCTAAACAATTTCATAAATATAATCAAATCGTATTTATTGACTTCTCCCTATTTTTTATTGGGTAGATAGTTTGATTCTTCTAGGTGGGTTACTATTAGTAGTCTCCCACTTATTTGTAGTTTGGGTTTTAGGGGTGAGATTGGGAAAAAGTAAGTAACCAAATTTTTTTTTTGCAGGTCACATATTGAGCAACCACTAATGGAGATGCTCTTGCAAGCTATCCCATGTGGCCCACTTTACTAACATTGTCTTCCAATTGTGGTTGACCCCATAAGTTTATTTTAGAGCATCTCCACTAGAGACTAATAAATTCCTCCAACAAAATCAAAGTTGCTTGGGAGTCGGACTTAGGTCAAACTGAAAGCATTGTGCCCCATGGCAATTGCACACCACAAAGCAAAAGGAAAAGAATCATCACAACAAAGCAAACAAAGTAGTCAATCAAGGACACATGCAACAAGAAAAGAGAACTTTGCGTTGTAGCAAGTTGAAAAAGCAGGTCCACGCTTCTTCTTCATCTTCCAAATAGTAGGTTTGCATTGTATGAAATGTGTGTAAAAAGATAAAGAATAGAGTTTGCATTGTAGCAAGCATGCATAGAATGTAAGTGCATCTCCATCACATTGTCCTATTGGCATCACCAATTGCAATTTGACAAAAAAATTATCAATGGGCTCCCCAACATAACCCTGCAATCATCAATTTTCTTTTCAATCCTATCCTTTGGGGCTCCTTGCTCTAGTAACAACACATTTTATATTGTTGTCACCAAAAGCCCCATTATAATGTTTTGCACCACAAGTTTGCTTCACTTAAAAAAACACCAACACACACTTTTTTTATTATTATTATGTGCACTTGATGCACCACAAGCTTGCTACATGAAAGAAGAAACTACAATATGAACTTTTTTTCTCTTCCTACAATGCAAGCTCTTTTCATTAAAAAAAGTATTTTTTATTGCATGCACTTGCTACAATGCTTGAACTCTTTTTTTTCCGTGTTACACATGATTGCTACAATGCAAGCTTGTTGTGTAAAAAACAAAACTATAATGCAAGTTTGCTTCACAAAAGAAGAATAAAAAATGCAACACAAATGGAATTTTTTTCTCCTTATTGCAAGTGCTTGTTATAACACAAGCTTGATGCATGGAAGAAGCACATGACAAGGAAAATGAAACATATAAGAAAAATGTTTCTTGTTCTTCTTATTGTAACACAAAGAAAAATAAAATTTCATGCCTTGTTCAATTTTTTATTTTTTATTTTTCCATGCCCAATTGGTTTTTAATCTATTTAGATTTGTTAGTAATATTAAGCTAGATCTTTAACTTCACTTTAAAATTTTAAAAGTTAAAATATAATTATCATGGGCCAAAAACAAATAAACAACCTTTATGAAAAAAATATCTTTAAAAAAATATGATCACATGTCAAATATATACAAAACAAAAAAATTAGATTAGGTATCTTTTAATTCATTTTGATTAAATGAAGCTTCAAATTCATTTCATTCTTATCCTAAATCTAATTCAAAATCTATCAATTTTACAAAAATACTAAAAGTCTTGCAACTTACCTTTTCATCATTTGTCCAATTTTTACTCACCAAGATTAATTTCTCTAAGTCATTTGATTGTAAACAAAATTTCTTCAAATTGGTGGCAATTCCACACGAGGGAAAAAATTGTTTCAATTTCAATTTAAAAACTTACAATCCTTAATATATGTATTGTTAAAAAATCAACAATTGAAAACATGGTTTCATGTTTTTTGCACCACTCCAGAAGGCATTTGATATTTTTTGCATCCATTTAATATCTACAAAATATAAACAAATTTTTAATAATAAACTCCTTTGCAAGTTCATTGGTGGAGCTTTAAACAATGAATGCAACTATTAATAAAATTTCAAGAAGATAAGAATCAAAGATTTCCTATGATACTTTTCAACTATGGCCACCCCAAGCTCACAACCAATGAAAGAATATTTCAATGTCAAATTATTGAATCTAGGATTTAACAAGGGTAACATATTGTTGGTTTTTTCCTCATTATATCTTGTTAAGAAAAAAAATTACCCTAATGACTTTTTTCTTAATGTTCTTTGCCAAAGTTCCCAATTCAATATTGAAGCCAAAATCATCGTCATCAATCAAAACATCCAATAAGATGAGATGGTTCATTTTTTCCTTTAGCTTCATATTCAAGGATATTGTTGTTTGAAAGCATTAGCCAACAACCAATGACCTTTGCATTAATTTAAAATGCAAGCAATGATAACAATATATATATATAAAATAATCTATGATATATTATGCCATGTGGGTGGAAGGTGAACATGACCAATGATCCTAAAACTAATCTACTTATTATAAAAAAGGGCAATGGTCTCTCGAAATTGAAAGGTTTAGTAAAACATGGTCAGTTTGCTTGTGAACTTGCACAATTCACATTTTTAATCAAAAGGCAACATTCTAGAGTGCAAACTTTATTTTTTAAAAACTAAAACAAAGTAATTTGCATTTTTCCTTGTTTTGACTAATGTGTTCAATTTTTTGACCTTAAAATCTCCATACTCGTATTTTACCCAAAAAAAAAATTCATTCATCGTCTATGACTAGTGGTCGTCTACAACTTGTCATTTGCTACTATGTTGATTTTTAATCGCATTGCTTGCAACTGAAATTTCATTGCAAACAATGTTTTTTCTACTAGTGTTTTGGCATACCTTAATTTATCAAGGAGCTCATCATTCCATGAGTAGAATTGCAAAAAGGATGGAATTCAAAAAAGTGAAATTAATTGACATGTCCAATAGAAAACATTCATTCAACATATGGATTCTAATTTTCCATTTACAAAAGTCAATTCATTTATTTAATACAAATGATAATTTGGACACATTCATCAAAAAATGGTCATTTTTCAAATTATATGAAAATTAAAGCTTGATCACCATATGATTGAGCAATTCATTATATGAATTGATGAACTAAATTCCAACTTTAATGCCTTATATGGAAAGAGGTAAAAGAAGTGCATTGTAGCACTTGACGTTGTGGTGTCAAATACATGTTATTGTTTATGTAAATATCATATTGTTCAATACATTGACTTCAATTGGTGAACTTTCATCATGTAAATTCTTTTCATGAATTGCATTGTGGATTTGAATATTTCTTTAAGCAAAATTCCTAATATTTTTATTTTTGCAAAGGGACCTCCCAAGCGTTCACTCTTACTCAAAAGAGGGAAAAAAAAGAAAAAAGTCTTGAAACATATAGTCAACAATGTGTAAAATATTATACGTGTTTTCACTATCATTAATATTCAAAGTTATTTGTTAATGGGTGATCTATGAATCTATAGTTATTTGATAAATCTATAGTTACACGGCTATTTGATTTTTGAATGACTTTACTAGTTGTATTTTATTGGTCACCTTTACTATTCATAACTTTTCAATTCTAATATTGTATATAAGGATAAAAGATCACATAATTTGTAAGGAGGTAATGAAGTTTTTTCTAATTTTCTTTGATTTGGAGATACAAAATATGTTTTTTGCTTGCATAGATTAAAATAATATGTGATCAATTATTACAAAATATAGAAAAAATATATTTAAAATGATTTTAATTGAAGAATACGAAAGGAACTATAAATGTAAAATTCACCTTTTCCATTTTTGGTGACCATGCTAGGAAATAATTTTTACAAGAATTCTTGATGTAATTTTGGTTTTAGATCGGTTGTTCAATTATTTTTAAATCTTGTGAGTAATAACTTTGATAATTTATGTCTTAATAGGAAGAATCTATAGAAAATATTGGGATGAGTAGTAATATAATCTATAAGGGAATAAAAGATAATTATCTTTACAAATCCATGTTAAAAAACCAAGTATGTAGTAGGAAACATAAATGTCTAGAGTGGTTAGAAGGAGTTTACAAAGATAGATTGATTAGAGTAATTAAAATTAGGATTAAAATGATATTGGTACATTAATAACAATGTTTATTGATAGGATCACCAAAAAAACAAGCTCTAATTCATAGGCAAACAAAGTTAATACTAAAGAAAGGACGAATCCAAATGAGGTTGCAAAGCAAGAAAGAATGCAAATTAAACCCATAGTGAACATTTGGAGGTGTTGAATATATGCACTATTACAAAACATGGTTTATTCAACTAGGAAATCTAGTAAAAAAATACCCAAAATGACCACCATTGAAAACACCTTTTTGTTAATCTAGACAAGTCAATTTCAACATGTTGTTGTGATTTAGGAAGTCTTTTCTACTAGGCATAGGAAGGTACCTCTTGACTAGTGGATTTTTTCACCCTGTTAACTTGACTAGGCATCAAGTTAACAAGATTTTGTGTCCTATCTAACTAGCATGTGGCATTTTTTCATTGTTACGCACCTAGTCAAATTGCCCAAATATTAGTTGGATTACCAATTAATATGACGGTCACTATGTATAAAGATATGCATCATTGTCACCTTACACATGTCACCATCCTATAGAGTCAAATTGGCAATATGCCAATTTGACTATCATCAACATAACAATCAAAATGATATGCCTCATGTCAACATTTAAGCCTGTCAATTTGACAAAATGCTAACATGACTACTAATCAAGATGGCCACAAAAAAGGCCAAGACATGTGCCATCTCTGGTGTTCCATGTGGCACAATCTCATGTGGTCAATTTCGTAGGTTGTTAATTTGACCATTGGTCAACAAGATAGTCAAAATATCTGGCATGTGGCATCATATTCGTGTTCCACATGGCACCATCTTGAGTAGTCTACTCGACCAAATGTTTTTTTGACTAGTCAAACTAACTGTCGCACCATTGGACAATATGGCACCACATGGTTCCATGGCATCAATCCATGTGTGACACGTGTTGTTAAATTATTGGTTGATATGATGCAACATCTTTTCATTTTAGTGTGTTTTGGATTGATGTAGGGTCATTGTTGTACCATCCAATCTGATTTATTTGTCCAAATGTGGTCAAAGGAAGCCTTGCTCTAATTGACTAGTTTTAATTATATATTACAATATGTTAACTTCCTTACAATAGTTGATTTATTTGAATTGTTTATTAACATATGCCAATTGTCATTGTTGACATGATGTAATGTGAAGGGCTTGGGTTTCTTTAGTTGATTTTAGATAGAAACATTCATATTTACCATCAATCATTATTTAGAAAAAACAAATTGATTTCCTAATTTGGGACTAGCAATGGTGTATTGTTAAATTCAAAGGTAAATTCTACTAAAACAAATACTAATTATCTACACTTGGTAGTCACTAACAAGCCTACAAGTCTTATCATGATGGACCAAATGGTTAATTGAAATTAGATCTTCATAAAAACCATTCCAAAATGCAAGGTAAGTTGAAAATTTGTGTTTTGTTTCTAGATTTGAGATTTGCCTCACAAAATTACATGTTAAAAGTAACACTAGACACACATACACATGTTCTTTTGAGATTAAACCCATGAAATACTTGGGGCTCTGCTGACCTTAGTATTTTGTGAGGGAGGGAAGCAAACAAACCGACTTTAGAGCTTTTGCTAGGAGCCTATTCCAAAGAAATTTCCAATGGTTATAACAATAATTAAATAACCATGGTCATCTCAAATCCATAAGCAAACATTGTTCTATGGTTTTAGCTTCAATCCATAATGCAACCAATGCTAAAATATGCTCAAATTAAAACAAAAGTACAAATGCCCCTTAAAATGAGATTGTACCTTTTTAGAGTTCTTTTTCCTTGGAATCTTGCACTTTCGTGGTTTAGGGGTGGGGTTTACAAGCTCCATGTCATACCCATCAGATTTCCCGAAGCCACTAGCCACTATCGTTTTCCCCTTGGGATTATCCAAGGTCTGCATAATCATGAGAATGCAAAGTTTTTAGGTATCATATGTTTTTTCCTAATCAAAATGTTGAAAATAAATGAGAGGAAATAGTAACACCAACTAAATGCATGTTTGTCCATGCCATCAAGCAAAGGTTTTTGATGAGCCACTTTTGAAATCGACTTTGCTATCCCTATAACATGCCCTTCATTCGGCTACATGATAATGCAAAATTTGTGTTATGGTTAAACCTAATCATATGGTATTCCTTGAATCCCTATATATATAGGCCAAGAACCAAATTTTGTAATTGATTTTAGGGCCTTACCGCATTTTAGTTGCCATTAAGCACAAGTTCATGTGGAACATTTGTGATTTCAGATATTAATTTAAATGCCCCCCCATAGCATGTCCTTGATTTGGCTACACATAGTGCAAAACAAATGCGAATGTTTGGGCATATAAACAAATGGCAAATAAAATGCCATTTATGACACTACTAGGAAATGCGATCCCAACCACTGTGCCATCCGCTCATTTTCCAATAGATTAGACCAATTCCATTATGGTGACATTATAATGACATCTCACCCAACTTAGTGGAATTGGCCAGTGAACAAGGTTGCATGGCAACATCAGTCCCTACCCTGTCTTGATCTCTACGATCAAGAAATACTACAGAAGTCCTGACCCTGTCTTGATTTCTACAATTCTAAACCACAAATTGCGGTTGAAAGTATAGTGCACCCACACATTTGGATGAGTAGTCGATTGCATCTCTTTCCTTGGAGATCATTGTTTGTGACTATGCCTTCTATGAAAACCCTCAATCCATATTTCACACCATACCGCTTCTTACGATAGAAAGATGTGCCCTTCAAGCCTTTCTTCTATTTTTAGAATTCTTTTGTCCAACATTAGATTCTGATATGGGGTTTTTGTAAGCCCTCCATATTCCTCTCCATTTTCAAGAATATTGTCTATTCGTCTTTTAGTGACTTAATGTTCTACCTTCAAGTTCAATTATTTCTATAAACTCCAGGTTACCATCCGATTCATCTTGTTTCATAATTTTTCATCTTCAAAGTCTATAGATCGTTCTGCAATTCTTAAAGCATTAATCACTTAGACCTTCGAATTTTTTTAACATACCCCTTTAGACCCTAGATTAAACAAAAACAAAACCACTCATCTGAACCCTCTCATCTACATTATAATAACAAAAATTGTACAAAAACTTGTTGCTACTGTAATAAAAATAGAAAAAAATTCCCCACAAGATGGCCGCCAAATGGTAGATTTGCCAAATTATTCCACTATACTGTAACGACATATTTGCACTTCATAATACATTAAAAACAAGATTACAATTCTCTTCATCATATTCTAATAGTACAAAAAATTCACACAACAATATGAACATAGAAATCACTGTAGAAGTTTGTACTTCTTTGTTTTATTGAAAACTCCATCAGAATCATAGTAAAATTATATGTTTTATTGTAATAAAATCCAAAACAACAAAACAAATTTGTGGTATATCAAAACAAAGTCTATGGTTTTCTACTACAAACTTGTACCTACAATTCTTCCTACTCTTCCCAAAACTATGTATTTAAGAATCTCCTTCCTTCTTCCCATAACTCTCCCCTTTGGGTAATCCCAAGTCACATCACCATGATCCAAAAAACAACGCAAATTTAAAATTCAAACTAATAATGTTCCATGATTAGTCCTTATCCAAATGCTTTGTTCATCTAAACCATGTATTCATCCTACCCCCTTAACAACCTATTTTACCACAATTTGAGTAGTTTAATTGTTGCTTAGCAATGATATAAATGACTATGGGCTGTGTAATTGGTTTGGACTTTAGTTGAAGTATCAAAGCATTGTAATTTACTATGACTGGTCCACTTTCCTCACAAATCACTGTAGCTTCCTTATGTTTAATGAAGGTATCTCTTGTCATACATGTTGTCATTAATATAAGGTATGGTTGCAAACGTGCTCTAAAAATAATAGTAAGGAAAACATTAGTAGTTTTCACTTGTAAGCAATTAGCCAGTTTAAGAAAACTTTTGTAATAAACCTAGTCTATTCATTTACCAACTCATTGTTGGAGCTCCCTTAATTGCATATACATTTTTTCATCATTTTTCACAGTTTGGAAATGCTTGCAAAATGCTTGTTCCAATTCATGGAATGTGCAATTAGGATGACCTTGTACGAAATTTTCACCCCATTATGAGATGTTATCTTGTAAAGTGAAACCAAACAAGTTGATGATGTTAGCATCCATAATTTCACCATTGGCTCTGTTTGCCTTCTTGAAATCTCTAATGTGAGCATTAGGATTAGTATCCTTCACATATGTGGGATATTGAAGCTTTCAATATGGCAATTTACTGGTTGGTTCAAATCGAATTGGAACTGATTGATACCATGGTGACATGAATATCCTTGGATTAGGTGTTAGCCATCCATAAAATCCAACATGTGGATCAAGTGGCGGTCCTCCAGGTGAGTTTCGATAAAGTGATCCTCCTTTTGGTGGTCCTCCATTAAGTAAACCTCTAGATGGTTTTCCATTTGGTTGTGGATGTGGATTAACCCTTCTTGGTTGTTGGATTGGAACATCGTTACCATAGATAGGTAGTCCAATGGTAACAAATATATTAACATGTAGAGTTGGTTCCATTATTTGTTGAACATGTACACCTCTTGTAATGAAAATCGATTGTTCTAGTCCATAAGTTGGAACTCTAATAAGATACTGGTTCTACACCAACTGCTCAATAGGAGGCACTGGTTTTAGTTGAGTAACACCAACTACATATCCCTCTTTTCTTCTAGAAATCAATGGATCGGGTCCCTTGATTCTCGAATAGTACATAGAATACATGTTAGGATTCATAGGTATAAAAGATGGAATTACATTATACCACATCGGGTATGGTACAATTATAGGTTGCCCTCCTATCAATGGTGTAATAGGTTGCGACCAACCTAAATGTTGACTAACCAATATTAGGTTGGTAACCAAATTTGGTTGTGGTCGAATTTGTTACATAGGTACACCAACATGTGTCGTTGGTATGTTCGGTACCACATGTTGTAGAGAAGTTTTGAGTTTTTTTCTCATCAATCTTTTCAATTTATCATCCACAAAGGGACAATTCTTGAACTCATGTCTAGCCTGTTAACAATAGGCACATGCTAATGCAACTTCAATAATGGGTTATGTGGTTGTAACCAGTATACTTCGTTGAACAAGTGGTCGTTCAATGGTTCCCATGATAGGTACACTTGGCTAAATAGTTTGATGATGTGGTTGTGTTTGTCGAACAACAATAGGGATCATGATTACTTCCATCGATTCTGTAGGTTATTGAGAACTAGATCTATGTGAAGGTCTTTGCTCCAAATTACGTAGTTGTTCCAACTAGGTTAAAAGTTGGTTGCATTCCAATTTTGAATCTGTTGCGTTTGGATTCAAGACAAGAATTGGTTCATATGTAGAATAACCAACAACCATTTTTGATTGAAAATGCACAATAGTTTTGGGAATAGGGTAATTGGATGTCACAAATTGCCATTTCTGTTTTGTAGAGGTTACCTTACTAGCATGTTGAACAAGTTTGATGTTTTGTCCATTCAGTTGTGCATTTGACCTCCATTGTTGGGACGACTATTAAGGTGTCAAAAATTGACCAATTGAAGGTACTTATGATTCCCTTCTTTCTTCTTGCTTTATTGGTGTTTAATGAAAAGGTACATTTTTCGTAACAGGTTGTTGAGGTTCATTGCTAGGAGCTTCAACTGGTTGTATTCCTTCGGCTTGAAAACATGGTTGTTCTTATGGCTAAACCACCTCATGAATAGGTTATTATGGTGCTTCTAATTTTGATTGCCTTTTAAGGCCCTTTGTGATTACTATTGACATCTCACATGATTCAGTAATTTAGGTTTTTTTTAATCAACATGCAAATCTTAAAAAATCCTTAATTATTGGTTTGTAAAGAAAAAAAATATGAACACAAAAATAATCCTAGAAAACTATTACAACTTAACACAAATCTAAAACTAAAATATTAAAACAAAAAAATTGTTGAAAACCAATGATTATAAACGTGATCGTTCACATTTTCATTCCCCAACATGGTTGCCAAATGTTAAGGGTGTTTTCTATTCCCTTTAATTTTACATGTTTTCTTCTATTTTCTAATTTTGGTTTACTGAAATTATCAACAAGTATGGTTTTTTCCTCCAAATCTGAAATATCAAAACACAAGAAGCATAAAATCCCTTGCTTATTCATCAAGAACACACTATTCAAAATCTTGCATTCCAAAAAATAGAAAGGAAAAACTTCAAAGAAAATCAAAGTAAACTAGTTCAGAATTCAAAAACTTTCCAAGAGTTACAAAAAATAAAAGATCTTTAAATCCAACTTTAAATCCTCCTATATGTACTAACTCATAGTGTTGTTTCAACTTAAACAATCACTAGCCAATACAAATTTCAAAATCAAAATAACAAAATTGTCGATCATAAGTTTAAATCAACATATTTTATTAACAACCAATTATTGTAATAGATCGATTACCAATTCATATAACAAACCGATTAACTTAAGACATTTTATCCAGAAAATTAAAATAATTTAAGAATTATACTGCTTCATTGGTTACCAGTTGGTTTAACAAATTATTATATATATACTAAAAAATTGGGTTAATAGTGGTCCATACATTACCTTTGGTAAAAATGTGACAATTTGTCCTAGTCATCAAACACTATAATGTCACTCATATCATGTTAAAGCCTACATATCACTAAGTCATAAAGCTTATCCCTTAATATTGAAGTCATTGCCCCATACATGCACATGTCCACATCTAGTCCATAAGCAAGATTGGTCACTATGGCACATCTCATTTTTTATTTTTTCCACTCAAGCATGGTCATCCACATAACAAGGTTATCCATACACCAACCTCACTAAATTGGCCCATGTGATTTTATTTTTCTCATTTAAGTGTGGTCATTCACATAGCTAGGTGATACATTGCTTTCATGAAAGTGACAATCTACCAAGTCATCAAGCACTATCTCATTGCTTTCACATCACTAAGGCATGCATTAGTAAATTAGAAAGCCTATAAGGTGTGTTGAGTTTCAAGTTATTACCTCATATGTGCACATCCATAGTAAAAGGTGACATTACAAAATTGATCTTCCTCTAATCCACTTTTCAACCCAAGGGATCTTCCAACATTCCACCACACATGTCTTTTTTCCAACAATAGCTCCTTTATATCCTTCATGCACAATGCTAAGCTCTCCATCTTTGCTTCCAAGTTGTTTTTCCATTTAGTACTTGTAGTGACATAGTTTTAATTCTACCTTTTTTTCATAGTTTATTTCCTACCTCACACACCAATTTCAACCATGCGCCAACATGAGTAAACTAAATGGAAGTCCCACATTTAAAACCACACCCTACTTAAGGGTGCCCAAAGGGTATCATAATCCCTCATGCAAGTAAATTCCATTCACTAGTAAAAAACCCCCCCTTTTGCAACTACATTTTCAACTAATGTTCAACTACAAACCAAGTTGAAAATTACACATATAGTTGCAACTTATTTTTTACAATTGGGATATTTTTTGTAATTGGTAACCAATCATGTTGACAAGTATAAGTTGAAAGTGAAATTATAATAAAAAGTGTATGCCACGTGTTAACACCATAACAATAGCCACTATGTGTCACTACTTGCCAATTTAATTGAAAATTACACATATAGTTGCAACTTATTTTTTTCAATTGGGAAATATTTTTTGTAATTGGTAACCAAACATGTTGACAAGTATAAGTTGAAAATGAAATTACAATCAAAAGTGTATGCCACGTGTCAACACCATAGCAATAGCCACAGTGTGCCACTACTTGCCAATTTAGTTGAAATTTTTCTACCAATCTAGTCGAAGGATGTTATCAACTACATTAAACTGGTGGATGAACTTCATTCGTTGACTAGGCATGACGTCAACCAAAAATATAATTACAATTTTAATTAGGTTGCAACTATGTAAGTTGAACATTTCAACTATGTTGTAACTACGTAAATTGAACATTTGGCCAATGGTTTGGTGACACGTGGCACATTCATAAAATGTGGGGTCAATGAATAGTTAAATAACATGTGGTATGATTACAATTTTTGGGCTCAACAAATAATTAAATGATATGTGGCACATCCACATCAATAGGTTAGGCCACATGGTGCCTAAACATAAGTTAGGTTTAAACCTAGGCACCTAAGCAAAACTTAAACATAGGTCATTTAACTTAGGCTTAAGTTAGGGCTAAACCTAAGCACCTATATTAGGCCTATACCTAAACCACATAGTAATTAATAATGAAATCCTATTTCATTTGGTTTAGCCTTTTGGGATGAACCTTGTTGATTGGTTCATCCCAAATGGTTATTACATTTTCATGTTTATTATATTCTCCAACAATCCTAATGCACTCGTTTAAATAGTTTGGATTCATGGAATGGAAAGCAAACAATATGGGATAAAGATTTTAGTTGTAACCTAAAGTAGACATGTTTATCACTGAACACTTTAATGATGGATCATATAATTTTCTTGTCCATGATTTGTTGCTTTTGGAATGTAAATTTTTTTTGTAGTCCTCCAGTTAACGCATCCAAATTTATAAAAAACGTTCCAATCCAACAGAAGATGAACAAGATATGCCCTTTCAAATTGAAGGGGGTTGTGCTTTGGTTTTTTTCATAAGTGTTTGGTATGATTTTGAAGTTTAAGTTCTTCAAACTTTTTTTTTTTTTGTCTTTTCACTATTATTATTTTTATAGATTTTGAGATAACGCATTTGTAGTTTTTTAAATCGTTCAAAATGAGTGAGAAATCAGCTAGATATAGTTGCTAGAAGTAAAGGGGTCTAGAGACAAAATTTGAAACACAATATCACTCTTTCTCTTCTCGCATTTTCTTTTTTGTTCATTTGCTTTTGAGGTTTAGAAGAAATTTGTAGCAATTTGTTTTGTGTTTCCAATGACATAAAAAACGTTCAATTTGGTTTTGAAACAAGGGAAAACTTGAAAGTGTTTAGTGATAGAGTATTGTTTGGTGATAGGCATGTCTACCCTAGTTGTAATTTAGTCGCAACCTAATTGCAATTCAAATAGTTGGAATCTAGTTGTACAAGCTAATCTAATTTTAGTTAGGCCTAAACCTAAAATAATAATCTACCTTACATAGGTCTAGCTACTTACCTTAATTATTTATAATAATTATTCATCAACTATTTTAAATTGCATGATTGTATAATTAAATAATTAAACATATTATCATCATTTATTAAATAATATGTTGATTATTTAGTTTTTAAAAACTCAGCATTTAAATGTAATTATCTAGTAAATAATTAATTTTTATTAAATATTTCTTAAAACTCCAAATTCATTATAAATTCTTATTAATAGTTCATGAAACAAAGAATTAACTCAAAATATAAATATCAATAATAATTTTAAAGTAATACTTTAATTACAATAATCATTATAATGTAGTGATAATGAATTAATGATTACAATTACAACAACATTAATAATAATATTGTAGTTAATAGTTAAATTAGTTATTCAACCATTTTTATTTTTATTTTTATCTAACTTGTTGGAACTGTTAAATGACCTAGTATAGTAAATGTTAAATAAGAAAAAATATGGAAAAAATATTTTAAAGTATATTAGTGTTTAATAATTATATATATATATGATAATTTATTAAATATCTTTATTAATTAGTCTAATCATTATTTAAATTAAATCATAAAAAATAAATAATTCCAATAAAATGAAAAAAAAAAGAACTAAAAGCCAAAATTAGAATACAAACAAAAATTTAAATATATAAAATTATGTATCATTAGATAATATGTAATAAACTTAAATTTAATCTACATGGAAATAATAAATTACACATGTATTGAACATATTCTAAAAAAAATTAGTTAAGTATCATTACTTAATATGTTGTAAACTAAATTGAATTTACATAGAAATAATAAATTATGCATGTATTGAACATACACATTATTAAGTTGATTTATATTTCAGATTTAAAAAATATATATTTTCAAATTAAAGTGTAATATTTATATGCACAAAAACATTCATCATACATAACCATTCATATATACAAAAAAACATTTACATGGACCTTAATAATTAATGAATTTTTATTGTAATTTATAATATATATTAAGAAATTATATGTATAAAAATGAATAAACATGAAAGTTCCACAAAATTATTAATTATATTGAAATTACAAACCCACCAACCCAAGTCAATTTTGGGGTTGTTCTTGAATTAGTTTTGGTTGCTTTCAACATCAAAAGGGAAGTTTGTGATATTTTGTTCTTTTAAAAATATTTTAAAAAATTCATAACGTGTTATCTTTCATGCTAGACCTGAGGTTTAAAAGCCTCTATATAATATCTTCATTTATTGGTTGTGAAAAAGGTGTGGATATTGTTAAGGAATATGATAGGCGATTCTTATATTGTATGCTTTTAGAGTGTTATCATCATTTGCATCCTATGGAAAATTTTGAAATTAGATGTGCAAAACAAACAATTGACAAAGATTCCAACTTCGATAGTTTTTAATAGATTACCAACACAAGCGAGCCAATGAAAGAATTGGTCACCAAAAGGTTGTTGATTTTTAAACATTACCAAGTGAATCCCAAGGAAATAAGTATCCTTTTCAATAGTTGGGAAAACATGAAACCATGTTTTTACTATTAATCTTTTGGGTAGCCAAATTGCAAGCATCTTACGATCACAAATTAAGATTGAAAGGATTTTTTCTTTAACACGCACATTTATAAACTTGAGGATATGTCATTTATAATTGGACAATGATCCTTACCCAATTTTTGTTCACAAAAATTGGGTTAGGATCCTAGACTTGGTTGTAAACCACCTTCCAATTTGGTGGAGTTAATAGAGAATGATTTAGATTTTGAGGAGTTAAAAGAGTTTGAAGGTTCATTGAATGATATGAAGTTGTGGACATATAAAATGTTGGAATTTTTAAATTTTCACTCTTTGTTATTTTAAACTTTTGTTGCATAAATGTTTTAATTAAAAAAATAATGTTGATAAAATAAAACTTTTGACAATTGATATGTGAAAACTACCTTTGAATATCAAATAGTATGAAATGTGTGAGAATTGACACTTTCAAAACCATGTGAAATTAATTTCCTCAAGGTTTAATTTTGAAACCTTGCCCAAGTCTCTTGAAGATGAAAAAATAAAATCAAAGAGCCATGGTGGGTTTTATGTTCTTGTCTAAAACCTACACTTGACAATTTTTAAAAAACCAAAAAAATTGCCCAAAATTAAATGATGCACTTAAGACCACTACAACAACAAGGGGCTATTTTGCGATCCAAATATCATCACAAACAACAAAGAAAGATGTTTCCGAAATCCCACTGTTGCGAACTATAATTCCTCGCAAACTCTTAAGCTTTTGCGATACCATAACATTCGCACCTGTACAATCGCAAGTCCTTCGCAACTCCCGAACTTGATACAATCGCAAAACTTTTCCGATTACAACTGCTTCTATCCATTGTTTGCGATTAACATTACATCGGAAACTATTTGCAACAAACCCATCACCGCAACAATTTAGCGAACCGACTCAAAAGTCTATCGGTTTCCAATATAAGATCTAATGCAAACATTTTGGGATTTTCAAAATGCCGCTAAAAGTTTGCGATTAACATTACATCGGAAACTATTTGCAGCAAACCCATCACCGCAACGACTTAGCGAACCGACTCAAAAGTCTATCGGTTTCCGATATAAGATCTAACGCATACATTTTGGGATTTTCAAAATGCCGCTAAAAGTTTGCGATTAACATTACATCGGAAACTATTTGCAGCAAACCCATCACCGTAACGACTTAGCGAACCGACTCAAAAGTCTATTGGTTTCTGATATAAGATCTAACGCAAACATTTTGGGATTTTCAAAATGCCGCTAAAAGTTTGCGATTAACATTACATCGGAAACTATTTGCAACAAACCCATCACCGCAACGACTTAGCGAATCGACTCAAAAGTCTA
>Ga0116227_10010452_pt1 | contig 16209 bp, 15 predicted proteins | sample S1TSphgellanicum_FD_89693 | JGI IMG/M metagenome (GOLD analysis project Ga0116227, IMG submission 89693) | Host-associated microbial communities from peat moss isolated from Minnesota, USA - S1T2_Fb - Sphagnum magellanicum MG | ecosystem: Host-associated > Plants > Peat moss > Unclassified...
AGGCCGCCCACCTCGGCGACGACGAGCGAAGAACCCGCCACGATGGCGTTGGACTCACGATACGAGACCTCCCCGGGCACGTCGATGTCGAAGAGGTGGGTCTTTTGATAGAGCGCGACGATCGCGCCGTCGTCACCCAGGACCACGCTGGTGTTCGCGCAACGCCGCTCGTTGGCCACTCGTTGCAGCATGCTGCCGAGGTGCAGCGTGACGTGGCGCTCGCGCGCGAGTTCACCCATGACCCGCGTGGTGGGACCCGGGACGTCCTGTGCGACCTCGCCGAAGTGCTTGGCGGACCCGTAGTAGTTGAAGTATTCGGGCAGCTGGATATACGTCGCGCCCTCGTCGGCCGCGGCGTGGACGAGTTCGCTCGCCACGAGAAGGTTCTTCTCGACGTCGACACCCGAGCGCATCTGCACGGCCGCCACGCGCACGCGCGACGTGAACCCGGTCACGGCGTCGTGCCCGACGGGGCCTCGTCGTGCGACGCTCGAAGTGGGCGCAACAACGACAGGGACGTGACCGTCCAGACGATCGTGAGCAAGAGCCAGATCACGACCCGGACCCACGGGTGCAGGCCCCCGACGTATGGAGAGAACGAGGTGTTGCTGAGGGGCGCGTAAGCAACCCATCCCGTGAACGGGTGCGTGTCAAGGTTCGTGAGCCACATACCCACGACGTAGAGCGCGAAGGCCAGGGCGACGATGAGCACCACGCGTTGTGAGAAGAGCAATCGAGGTCGCACGGCCTCATTCTTCCACGGTGGTGTTCTCGTGGGGGCGTTCAGTGCCAGTCCCTCGAGGGCACCGTCGCCCCGAGGTGCAGCGGTTCGACGAACTCCGCGGTCAGTACCAGGGTCCCCTGGCCGCGTTGGAGTGAACCGCGAATGACGAGTGCCCGCGAGGAGCGAGCGATCGTCCGCCACCTCGCCCACGCGCCCTTGGAGAAGATCACGTTCACGTGACCGGTCTCGTCCTCGAGATTCAAGAACACCGCGCCCTTCGCCGTCTCGGGGTGCTGGCGATGCGTGACGACGCCCGCGACACTCACCCGTGCGCTCTCGACGGCGACGAGCGCGCTCGCGCGCGTGACCCCGCGTTCGTCGAGGTGCTCACGCACCAGCGCGATCGCCGTGGCCTCGGTGGTGAGGCCCATGGCCCACAGGTCGTCGGCCACCCGTTCCATCTCGGTCGTCTCCGGCAGCGCGGGCGCCACGAGACCCGTCACCACGCCCTCGAGACGGTCGGGCGTGCCCTGGGCGGCGGCACCCGCGGCCCAGGCCTGGGCCCGACGGCTCGCCCCGAAGCCGTCGAGCGCGCCCGCCGCGGCGAGCGTCTCGAGGTGATGCTGGTGGACGCGCGCGCGACGCACCAGGTCCTGAGGATCTCGCCAGGGCGCACCCTGCACGATGCGCGTCGCGAGCTCGGTGCCGATACCTCGCAACGCCCCGAGACCCAGGCGCACCGTCGGATCGTGGCGCTCCCCCTCGAGCGTCGCCTGCACGCCCGAGCGATTCACGTCCGGACGTGCCACGCGCACGCCGTGGCGCGCGGCGTCCGCCACCAGACTCTGGGGCGACCAGAAGCCGAGTGGTTGCGCGTTGAGTAGCGAGACGAGGAACGCCGCCGGGTAGTGGTGCTTGATCCACGCCGAGCAGTAGACCAGGTGCGCGAAGGACACCGAGTGCGACTCGGGGAACCCGAAGTTCGCGAACGCCGCGAGGGCGTCGAAGAGTTGGTCGGCGTCACCTCCGGTGATGCCGTTACTCGCCATGCCCGAATAGAAACGACTCTTCAATTTCAACATGCGCAGTTCGGAACGCTTCGCCGCCATGGCTTGACGTAGTTCGTCCGCCTCGGCGGGCGAGAAACCCGCGACCGCGACCGCCATCTCCATCAACTGCTCTTGGAAGAGCGGCACGCCGAGCGTGCGCGCGAGGATCGGTTCGAGACGCGGGTGAAGGTACGTCACGGGCTCGTCGCCGCGTCGACGTCGAATGTAGGGGTTCACGGCGTTGCCCTGGATGGGTCCGGGCCGGATGATCGCCACTTCGATGACCAGGTCGTAGAAGCAGCGCGGCTGGATTCGCGGCAGGGTCGCCATCTGCGCGCGCGACTCGACCTGGAAGACGCCTACGGTATCGGCCTCACAGAGTAGGTCGTAGACCGCGTCCTCTTGCGGCAACGAACCCAGGTCGATCGTCGTCTCGTGAAACGCCGCCACTTGATCGACCGCACGATGTAACGCGTCGAGCATGCCCAGTCCCAGGAGGTCGAACTTCACCAGTCCGCTCGCCGCGCAGTCGTCCTTATCCCACTGCAACACGGTGCGTCCGGGCATGCGTCCCCACTCGACCGGGCACACCTCTAACACCGGACGGTCGCAGAGCACCATCCCCGCCGAGTGGATGCCGAGATGGCGTGGTCGGTCGAGCAACTCGGTCGCCATGCTCACCACGAGCGCGGAGGCGTCGTTGGTCGCCGGCGTCATGGTGTGCCGATCGACGCTGTCGCGCAGGGTGTTCGCCTCCTCTTCTGAGTACCCGAAGGCCCGCGCGACGTCGCGCAGCGCCGAGCGCGGGCGGTACGTGATCACCGCCGCCACCTGGGCCGCGTGACGACGCCCGTAGCGCGCGAAGACGTACTGGATCACCTCCTCACGACGCCCCGACTCGATGTCCACGTCAATATCGGGCGGCCCGTCGCGCGCGGGCGACAGGAAACGCTCGAAGAAGAGGTTGAGCGCGACCGCGTCGGCGTTGGTGATGCCGAGTGAGAAACAGACCGCGGAATTCGCCGCCGAACCACGACCCTGGCAGTAGATGTTCTCTCGACGACAGAACTCGGTGATGTCCCAGACGGTGAGGAAGTAGCCGGCGAAACCGAGCGCCGCGATCACCCCGAGCTCGTGATCGATCTGACGCCACGCGCCCGCCACGCGTTCGTGTCCGCGCGCGCCGTAGCGTTGGCGCGCGCCCTCTTCGACGAGTCGCTCGAGGTAGGACTGCTCGTTCATCCCCTCGGGCGTGGGGAACCTCGGTAGGTTCGGCGCCACGAGACGAAGGTCGAAACTGAGGGCGGCGCCGAGCTCGCCCGCGCGATCCACCACCCCGGGCCAGCGCGCAAAACGGCGACGCTGCTCGGCGTCACTTCGCAGGTGCGCGAGTGGCGATGCGTCGAGCCAGCCCTGCATCTCGTCGAGACTCCGGCGCGCGCGTATCGCGGCGAGCACGTTGGCGCGCGCGAACGCGTCGGGCGTGGCGTAGTGGACGTTGCCCGTCGCGATCACGTCGACGCCGTGGGTGAGCGCGGCGTGAGCGAGCACGTCGTTGCGCGCGACGTCGTCCGGCGCGCCGTGATCCCAGAGTTCGACCCCGAGTGCGTCGCGACCGAAGGCCTCGATCAGTCGCTCGAGTTCGCGTTGTGCGGCGCGCGGCCCCTCGTCCATGAGGGCTCGCGTGAGTGGACCCTTGCGACACCCCGTAAGGATCAGCCAGTCCTTGGCGTGCGACGCGACGTCGTCGAGCGTGAAGCGCGGGCTTCCCTTCTCGCCGCGCGCCAGGTGCGCCTCGCCGAGCATCGTCGAAAGACGGCGGTACCCCTCGGGCGAACGCGCGAGCAGTACGAGGTGGCTTCCCGAGGGATCGGGGACGCCCACTCGATCATCGGTGCCGTTCAGCGTCACCTCGCAACCGAAGACGGTCGCGAGTCCGCACGCCCTCGCCGCCTCGGCGAAGCGCACCACGCCGTAGAGACCGTGGTGATCGGTGAGCGCGAGGGCGCTCAGTCCCAGTCGCGTCGCCTCGCCCACGAGTTCTTCGGGGTCACTCGCGCCGTCGAGGAAACTGAAGCCCGAGTGCGCGTGCAGTTCGGCGTAGGTCGCCATCAGTCGTAGATCCCCACGAGCCACCAACGCTCCGACTCGGCCACGAGCAGCACCGCCTCGCCGAGGGCGAGCACGACCTGCAGGTAGGCCCGACGACGCCCGAGTACCCACCAGCGTTCGACGAGGGGCCAGGGGCCCGCGTACCAGCCCACCTTCCGGCGCGCGTAGTGCGTGAGCAGCAGCGTCGCCGGCTCGGCGCTGAGTAGTCCGCGCGCGCTGAGTAGCACCGGCAGGTCGTGCTCGTCGTGCAGGCGAACCGCGACCGGGTGCGCCAGGGTCGTCGCGGGCGAGGGCGAGCGGATTCGCCCGGGCCAGGGGGCCTCCGTCTTCTCCTCGACGATCGGCGAGCCCCACGGCACGAGTGCGGCGCGGTCCTCGGGAACGCGTCCCCCCCGTAGTGAGGCGACGAGCAGGGCGTCGGCCCCGAGACGACGTCGTACCCGGTGCGCGGCGGCGAAGGCCCGATCGTCGCCCGCCCCACGATCACCGAAGAGCCCCAGTTGCTCGGTGCGCGTCGCGCGCTGTCCGCGCAAGTGGTCCAGGCGTGCGCGCAGACGGGGGTCTCGTTGACCCGGCAGTTCCTCGAGCTCCCCGCGAGCGACGCGATGCAACTCGAGCGCCTGGGTGCTGAAGCGCTCGCCCACTCGAGCCGCCGCCAGGTCCGCGAAGGAGCCAACCGTGTAGAGACCGAGCCGTCGACACGTCGTGGCGAGCTCCTTGTTCCCCAGCACCTCGAGTGGCTGGGCGCGACGGAAGTCGTCGGTCGCGCCGACACGAACCACTCGCTGCTCGCGCGCCGCGAGTTCGGCGCAAAACAATCCGTCGGCGACGCCCAGGTGCGCGTCGTGACCCGTCACGTCGCGCACGGTCGCACTCGCCATCTTCATGACCTCGTCCTCACCACCGAAGAAACGACTCGGGCCGCGAAGGGGCAGCACGTAGAGACCGAGACGTACGAGGTCGCTGAAGGGGCACCACGACTCGAGCGCGTCGAGCAACGCGAGCGAGTCGCGCAACGTTGAGCCATCCGCCTCGTCGGTCGCCAACGCCTCGATCCACAACGCGAGGAGACGCTCCATCTACGTCGCCGCCGCCCGTCCTCTTCGATTGGGTAACACGACGACGTGTTCGCCCGCGCGCGCCGCCTCGCCGCGCCCCGCGATACGCACGCGTAGATAACGCGCGTCGAGTCGCGAGGACGTGACCCAACGCGACTCGGTAATGACGAACGACAAATCGGGTGGCAACGGCCACGCGGCGCCGGGCTCCGTGAGAACAATCAGCACCGTGCCACGCTCGCGCACGCGGTCCATCACGTTACGAGCGACGCCGTGCGAGGCCCGCGACGGTGGGCGCACGATGAGTACGTCCACGCCGTCGAGTAGGTCCGCGGCGGACTCGGCCCACTCACCGCGCGGACGCGGTACGAAGAGCACGCGGCGAAGGTCGACCCCGAGTTCGGCCATGGCGAGGACCCCGGGATCGTCCACGCCCACGACGCCCGCCCAGTGACCGTTCGCGCTCGAGGCGGTGAGCAGGCTGAGCGCCAGACTGAATCCCCCTTGACCCGCGGGCGCCTCGACGACCACGGTCGCACCACGACGTAGTCCGCCCCCCGGTACGAGGGCCTTCCAGGGCTCGCCGAGGGGTAGTACGCGGCTCTTGGCGAGCGTGTGGGGGCGTAGCGAGGCCGCGAGATCGCGGGGCAACGGGGGACGGAGGGGAGAAAAAGCGAACATATGTTCGTAAGGGTAGCCAGCCCCTGTGCCACTGACAAATGAGGGTCAAAACGTCCTGATTTACCTGTGTTTCACCGCCACGTTCGTGGGGTTCGGCGCGCTCGGACTCGCCCGATCGGGGAACCACAGCACGTTGACCGTCGGCGATCCGTCCACCCAACACTCCACCGTCTGATTCGCGAGTAGCGAACACGAGTACCCCGAGTCGAGTGAGAGGGTCAGGTTCCCTTCGAGATTGAGCGCGGGCGCCGAAGGCGCCGCCGTCGACGTGGCATTGTCACTCAGGGTCGTGGAACTATCGAACCCCCAGCACTTCACCGAACCATTGACCATCTCGGCGCAACTGTTGAAATTACCGTCCGCCAGTTTCACCACGTTCGTCACGCCGGCGACGAGCGTCGGTACGATCTCGTTCACCGTGGTCGTGTCGCCCAATTCGCCGTCGCCGTTATAACCCCAGCACGCCACGGTGCGATCACGCAAGAGCGCACAGGTGTTGGAAAAGCCGACGCCGATCGCCGTCACACCACGAAGCCCACGCACCGTGACCGGCACGCGCGACACGGCCCGTGACCGGTCCCCGAGTTGTCCGTACTCATTGGCGCCCCAGCACTTGACGACGCCGTTCGCGACGATCGCGCACGCGTGGTCCTCGTCGACCACGATCGTGGTCGCTCCCGTAAGACCTCGCACCACGACCGGCGTTCGCTCGGTGACGTACGTACCGTTGCCCAGTTGCCCGTTGTCGTTGTACCCCCAACACTTGACGGCACCACCGCGCAACAGGGCGCAACGGAACTGGAACCCGGACGTCAAGACCCGCACCCCCGTGAGTCCACGCACGCTCACCGGCGTGGGTGCGTCATTCGTCGAGTCGTCGCCCAACTGGGAGAAGGTATTGGCTCCCCAACACTTCACGGCACCGTGCGCGATCACCGCACACGCGCTATTGATGCCCGAGGAGACCTGGGTCGCTCCCGCGACGTCGTGTACCTGGACTTGGGTCGCGGAACTCACGAACGTGCCGTTGCCCAATTGACCGTAGTTATTGTCGCCCCAGCACCGCACGGTGCCCCCACGGAAGAGGGCGCACGCGAAATTCTCACCCGCGCTCACCGAGAGAGCGGGGGTATTGGTCGCGATCAGGACGGGGGCGCTGAGTGCCGATCCGGCACTCGTGCCCGCGCTATTGGTCGACGTGACGACGAATTGGTAACTGTCGCCGTTGGTGAGTCCATCGATCACGCACGAATCCTGAGCCGAGGCCGTCACCGCGACGCTGCAGACGTGACCACTCGCGTCCGACGCGCGGTAGCCCACTATCGCCGATCCCCCTTGGGCCAGTGGCGGGTCCCAACTCACGGTGGCGCTCTGGTCACCCGACACCGCCGTCACGTCAACCGGAGGACCCGGGACTCCCCCGAGCGTCACCGCGACCGAGGCGCTCGACCACGGGCTCGCTCCCGCGTTGTTGTTCGCCGCCACGTAGAAGACGTAGCTCTCTCCCGCGTTCAGTCCGTCCGCCGTGCACGAGTTGACCGGTCCGTTCGCCACCACGTCGACGCAGGACGCGTTCGCGTGGTCCGTGACGTCGAAACTCGTGATGGGCGTGGCGCCCGACGAGGCGGGACGCGACCACGTGATCACGGCCAGGTTCTGCCCGGGACTCGCGACCACGTCCAACGGCGCACTCGCCATACCCGCCACGGTGGAAGTGAACACCGAGAGGGTGTTCGACGGGGGTGACGTGCCGCCCGCGCCGATCGCCTCGACGCTGAAGCTGTACCTCTCGCCGTAGGTGAGGTTCTCGACGACGTAGCGGTTGGTCGTCACCGGGCTCGTATTGATCGGTGGCGGGGCCGGCGCCGCGCCGTTATCCCCCTCGAGTACCTCGTAGCCACTGGGCGCCACGCTCGACCCGGTGGGAGGCGTCCACGAGAGGGCCACGCTCGTGGGCGACGCGTCAGCAGTCGTCAACGTGGGTCGATCCGGGGTCGTCGTGACGGCCGCGTCGGACGTCATGACGAAGGCACCCGCGCTGTTGGGTAGTACGGTCGGCGTGCCGAGTCCGGTGGGCCCGTTGTAGTTTCCTTGAGCGTGGGCGGCGTCACATAAGTACGTCGCGCACGGGCCGTCGCTACCAATGACGACACTGGTGAGCTCGTCGTGATTCACGTAGAGCGATTGGGCGGCGTCACTCGCGCGCTGGAACGGTCCCGCCAACGCGTAGAGCGATCCGATGATGGGTGTGGCGACGCTGGTGCCACCCGCGACGACCAGTCCCGAGAAGCCGGTGGTGTCGTAGACCCAGACCCCAGTCGTGGGGTCCGCGACGGCCGCGACGTCGTTGTCACTTCGATTCGCGCAACCGGTGTCGACTTGCCACGAGGGTTTGGGTTCGTAAGCGCTGCACCCCGCGCCGGTGTCGCTCCACACCGTCGACGTGCCGTCGCGAGCGCCCGCGTCGCCGCGTTGCACGAGCGACGTGCCACCCACCGCGACGACGTCGGGTGACGCGGCGGGAAACTGGACGCCGTAGCCCGCGCCCCCCGACGCCGCGACGATCGCGACGCCGGGATGATCGAAGTACGCGTTGGTGTCGGCGACCTCACTGGGGTACTCCGTTGACCCGTAACTATTGGAGACGACGGTGGCGCCCAGGCCAACGGCGGTGTTCACCCCGGCGCCGAGGTCGCTGATGGCCGCGCTCGAGGTCTCGATCAGAAGTATCTGGCACTTCGGGCATATCGCACTCACCATGTCCGCGTCGATCGATTCCTCGAGTCCCCAACTGGTGTTCGGTGGTGGCAGCGGTGACGCCGCCCCGGATTCGTTGGCCACTTGCAAGGCACAACTCGGGTTGGCCGCGCCCACGACGCCCACGGGACACGGGCTCAGTTTGAAGAAACTGCGGTAGTACGCGAGGTCGCTCACGATGGTGGGATCGCCGTACGCGTCGACGATCGCGACGATCTGGCCCGCGCCCCCCGCGTTCGTGCGACTCGCCGACGCGACGTCGTAGGCGGATTGGAGGTACGACGGCGAGTAGGCGCCGTCGTCACCGAGGGTCGACACCGCCGGGGTGCTGACGCTGACCTGGTTCGGCAGTACCGCGGGAGCGACGCCGAGGACCGAGTCACAGTGCGCGACGCCCGCGGGCACGTTCTGAGCGCACACGTCTTGACCCTGGCTCGACAGATGGGCGAAGCGTCCGGGAGTGCTCTGTAGCGCGAACGTAGTGGGGCGAGACGTCGAGGCGTTCGCGGGGGCGACGGCGCCGAGGAGTACGACCGCGACGAAAAGGGGCGCAAGGATGGCGCGAAGTGATCGCCACATCATGCACCTTCAGTCCCGACGATCGATACTCGATCGATAGCGTTTCGGTTCGGTTCGTTCGCCTTTTCGCGAGCGACCACACGCTGTCTTCCAAGTTACGGCCGCCGACCCAGTAAAGATAGGGACTTTGGTCGTCGATGACCGGCGACGCCCGTACCGGTGGCGAGCATCGCCCGCGCGACGTCGCACGTCGAACCTATCGTGGAAGCAGAAGGGAGTCCCATGTGCGGTCGCGTTGCCCTGTTCACACCCCCGGTTCGTCTCGCCAAACTCCTCGACGCCACCCTCGCCGCGGGCATTGAACCCGAGGGTCACCCCAGTTGGAACGTGGGACCCCAGCGCCGCCTCTTCGCCCTCACCGAGCTCGACGGCGCGCGCACCCTCGACGCGTATCGCTGGGGATTGCTGCCGAGTTGGGCGAAGGACCCGTCCATTTCGAATCGGCTCTTCAACGCGCGGGGCGAAACCGTCGCGGAGAAGCCCTCGTTTCGCAGCGCCTTCGCGAAGCGGCCGTGCGTCATCCCCGTCGACGGCTTCTACGAGTGGGATCACCGACCCGGTCACCACAAGCAGCCCAACTACTTCACGCGAAGCGACGGCGAACTGCTGCTCTTCGCGGGACTTCACGAGTCCTGGCGCGATCCGACCGGCGAGGAACCCGCCCCGCGAAAGACGTGCACCATCATCACCACCACCCCGAGTGTGGACATGGACGAGATCCACGACCGTATGCCCGTCGTGTTGCGCGCCGAGGACGTCGAGACCTGGCTGAACGTCGGCGACTACGGACCCGACGAGCGCGCACAGCTCCTCGTACCCGCGCCCCCCGGAACCCTGGTGCACCACGGCGTCGATAGTGCGGTGGGTTCGGTGCGCAACGACGGCCCAGAACTCATCGCTCGTTCCGAGGCGCCACCGCTCTTTTGAGCGAGAAGGCGCCCCGGACAGCCGAAAACCCCGAGTGACCAGTGAGCAAGCTCCCCAGCCCCTCGGGGTTCCCGAAGGCACGCCTCTCGTTGGCCCGTGTCGGACAGGCCACCGCTAGACGGCGGGTACTTCACGTCATTCGTCGTCTCGAGCCGCGGACCGAACTCCGCTGCCCGCTGAAAGGTTCCGTCCCCCTTGCGGGGTCCCTCCCCTCTCCGCTCGCCTCGCCTTTCGGCTCGGTCGCTCGTCGACAGGTGCTACGTGAACTACGAGAAGTACTCTGCCAGACGGCGTGAACGTAAAGTGCCGAATTTGGGAAATCAGACACTTTTGCCCAAACCGAGGAATACTTATCCACTAGTTTTTTTCGATGGTGGGTACTAATCAACCAGTAACGCGCATCTTTTCCACAGAAAATGACGCTCCTCGTTGTCCCCCGCGACGCCTTGGTGACCACTTGACGACATCGGCGCACGCTCGTTCGACGAACCGGTGAACCAACGCGCGCCAGTACCCTTTGACGCGCAAGCCCTCGCCAGGGCCCTCGAGGTGAAACGCCTGGAGCTGGGCCTCACGTGGACGGGCGCCGCGCACGCGATCTGGGAACTCTCCCACGAACTCAACGCTCGGCGTCACGATCATCCGATCAGCGCGTCCGCCCTTCGAAACGTGGCGGTTCAAGACGGGACCTCGTGCCAGCACGCACTCTTCATGCTTCGATGGCTCGAACGATCGCCCGAGAGTTTCTTACTCGGCGCGCCCCTCGACGCGGGCTTCGGGCTTCCTCCGGCCGGCGCCGATCAGCGCTTGCGCTGGAATCTGCGCACCCTCTTCGCCGCCCTCGACACCGCGCGCCGACGAGACGGCCTGACGTGGAAGGAGACGGCCAGCCAGATTGGCTGTACGCCGAGTCAACTCACGGGACTGCGCAAGGCGAAGTTCGCGACCGGCATGGACGTCGCGATGCGCATCGTGCAGTGGCTCGGACGAGACTCGTCGTTCTTCATTTACGCCGCGGCCTGGTGACCTCATTGCGTACGTCATTGGTTGTCGCCACCTCATCCAAGCGTTTGACGAGAGCGACGGGCGCGACCAGACGAAACGCGTACTCGACGAGACTCGCGAGTTCCTCGCGGTCCGTGGCGGCCACGAGTCGTACACCGATCCAGCCGCGGTGCGCCACGTAGGGCGGCATGAAGTAGACCTCTGGCTGTTCGCCCATGAGGTGGGCGCGCAGTTCGGTGTCGCAAGCGCACCACATCTGCGCGACGTCGCTTTCGTGATGGCCGTCCACCCACACGGTCACGAAACTCCGCTTGTCGCGTACGAAGAACGTCGGCGCCCCGTGACTGAGCCGCTCGTTGACCTCAGGTAGGGACAAGCACTGGGTCCGTATCTGCGTGAGGAACGAAGACCGGGCGTGCGCCATTCCTTTAGTGTGCCACGACCCACCGACGGAGCCCGGCGAGGTCGCGTGACGAGGTCTCGTGAAGAGGACGCCAGCGTCGCACCACGGCGGCGCACGTCGCGTTGTCCTCGACGATCCCGGGTCCGTCGTCAAGAAGCCATGGCGTCGCTGGACCCCGAGACGCTAAAGTTTGTGAGATTGTCAAACCTTTACTTGAGGAGTGTCGGCGCCTGAGAAATTGTCTAACCGTGCACCCCTCATCAAGTCGGTCGAGACGCCCATGTCAGAGTCGTCCCACGAGTCCGTAATGGAGAAGACGACGCTTGGTCAAGCCCTGATTGAGCGGCGCACGTCCCTCGAGATCGATAAGGCGCGCGCGGCCCGGATGATCGGTATCGCGCGCTCCACCTACACGGCGTACGAACTCGACGCGCGACGTATCGCGCCCGAGAGTCTCCCCGCGCTGGGCCAGTTCCTCGACGCCTCGCTCGACGACCTCGTCCACCTCTACGGGGCGACCTGCATGAGCCAAGCCCGCGAGACGCTTCTGCACCACATGTTCCACAGTGACCCGCCCGTCGTCGAGGTTCTTCCCGTACCCCCGACAGTGCCGTCACTCGGGGCGCGCGCCAAGCTGGAAAAGGACGAGGACCCCGACCGTGACTTGTCGGTCCTCAAGCGCGTGTTCTTCGACGTCGTCACCACCAGCGGCCACGAGATCGCGCCCGCGTTCGCCACCTCCCCACCGAGCTTTGGCGCGACCACCGCGGCCCCAACCGCGAGCGTGTTCGAGCACCACCACGAGGTGACGCTGGTGAGCGACGTCACCACCGGAAAACTGAAGCCGAAGAAGGACAAGCGCAAAAAGGACAAGAAGGAAAAGGAAAAAGGAAAGAAGAAAAACTCGAAGGACAAGAAGAAGTCCAAGAGTAAGTCGAAGAAATAGCGTTACTCGAACTTCTTGATCGCGAAGACGGTTGGTGTGCTCAAAGAACGCGCGCACCTCGCAACGAAGTCAAAGTACGGGAGATTGCTTCACTTTGAAAATGCTTGACGCGTGGAGAGCTCCTCAACTCGCGTGCACACCATCTGATCGCACGTTGGCGCACCACTCGAATGAGTGCGCGTTGGCCTCTATCGAAGCGATTCCAAATTGACCGAATGGTGAAGTGCGTCGTCACACTTGAGAAGACTACGTACCGCGACTTGTTAGGGTTTTTTCGCGACGACGACATCTCTTTCGATGATCGGAGTATTACGACGCGGCACTCTAACAATCCGTCATCGCACTCACAGCGGCACAAATCTCACCGCGACGAATACCCAGGTCGCCAATCTTCGACGTGAGCGCCGATCGGCTGACTCTCTGAAGATTGTCGAAAGATGCCACGCACGTCTCACTCAACCCCTCCTCGGCTCCGAGAGAAATCTCGGTTGGTATATTGCGAACGGTCCGCGTCACGGGCGCGACGATGACACCAGTAAGCACGCCCACTGCATCCGAGCGCGTCACGACGACCACCGGCCTACGCGAGGATTCCACCTGCGCCCACCAAATTTCTCCTTGTCGGGGAATTCCTACCAAGGTTCCTCTTCCACTAACGCTCGCGTTGCCTGATGCAGATGGTCATTCTCCGCATCGGTCTGTGGGAAACGGCGATACGCGTCGGAAATTTGACTTCCTATCTTTCGTCGCCGAGAGCGATCAATCAGCTGTTCCAGACCCATCCTCACGGCGTCCGATCGACTCACTGCGACGCCATCGCGCACAAGCTCGTCGATCCCCGCCAGAAGGTCGTCGTCGATTCTGGTGACAAGTTGTGCCATACAATGAGCATGCCACTTTGCATTACACAATCGCTCTACCTTTCTCCACGACCTGGCGTCGCGCCTCGACGTTGTCCTTTCCAAGCGCGTAGCGACCAATCCCCCGCCTCGGCAGAAGAGTGCGGTGACGGCATGCCACTCGTCCACGTCCCCCGTGACGTGTCATTCCTCAAGCGCGGTTCGAAGTTGCGCGAGGCGCTCTCGATCAAGTGAATACCAGACCCACTTGCTGCGACGGTCACCACGAACCAGGCCACTCTCACTCAAGATTTTGAGATGATGCGAGATCGTTGGTTGACTCTTCTCGAGCGGCGCGACGAAATCACACACACACACCTCACCCTCGGGGGCGTCCGCCAAGATGCTGAGAATTCTCAGCCGCACTGGGTCAGCCAATGCGGAGAAACCGAGGGCAAGCTTCTCGGCGTCGACTCCGTCCATCGGCGCGCTGAGAATTGACGGACAGCAACGTTCATCACTTCGAACGGCAATTGATTTCGAGCTGGTCCTCATTGTGCACTCTCTCCTATTGACAAGTATCAATACATAGATGATACTCAATGCATTGATATCCGTCAATGTTTAAAGGAGTCCGATGTCACGACTACAACTCGCCCTGAACGTATCCAATATCGACGACGCGGTCACCTTTTACTCGAAGCTCTTCGGTGCGCAACCAGCGAAGCGACGACCCGGGTACGCCAATTTCGCGCTCACCGACCCACCACTCAAACTCGTCCTCATTGAGACTTCGTCACGCGGTTCTGGGACCGCGCACTCGCTCAACCACCTCGGCGTGGAGGTCGAGACCACGGAGGAAGTGGCGTCCGCGACTTCGCGCCTCACACGTGAAGGCCTCACGACCACGGTCGAAGCGTCCACCACGTGTTGCTACGCCCTCCAAGACAAAGTCTGGGTCGAGGACCCCAACGGTACTCCGTGGGAGGTCTACACCGTTCTTGCCGACGCCCCGCACGACGACGCGGCGCCCGCCAGTACCCAGATCACGGATGGATGTTGTGGTGGCGTCGCCGACGAGGTTGCCGTGTGCTGCTCGTTCGACGCCGCCCTGGAGAGCTGAAGTGAACGACGTGGTCGCGTGGCGCAGAGTAACGGGTGAATTCCTCGGAACCCTCTTTCTCGGCGCGTTGGTGATCGGCTCGGGTATCGCCGCCCAGCGACTCTCGCCCGGTAACCCTGGTCTCGAACTCCTCGAGAACGCGGCGGCCACCGGCGCGGGTCTCTACGCGGTGATCGTGATGATCGGCCCCGTCTCGGGCGCGCACCTTAATCCCGTGGTCTCCCTGGTCGACGCCGCCTTCGGAGGGATTCGATGGCGGATGGTGTGCGCGTACATCCCCGCGCAAGTGACCGGGTGTTTCGTTGGCGCAGTGATCGCCAACATGATGTTCGGCGATGGGGCGGTCGCGCTCTCGAGCCAGAGCCGAGCGAGCGTTGGGCACTTTCTCTCCGAGATCGTCGCCACCCTTGGGCTGCTCCTCGTGATTTTCTCACTGGCGCGTATCGGACAATCACGACGCGCACCATCGGCAATTGGCGCGTACATCGGAGCGGCGTATTTCTTCACCAGTTCCACGAGTTTCGCCAACCCCGCGATCACGATCGGTCGGATGTTCTCGAACACCTTCTCGGGAATCGCCCCAACCTCGGTCCCAAGTTATGTCAGGGCCCAACTAATCGGTGGCCTTTTGGCAGTCGGCGTCATCAAAGCACTCTTCACCACTATCACGCGCGACCAGGCGGCGAACATAATCGCGCCACACGAACTCACGAAGGGTGCCCCGTGACGAAGCAACCACCAGTGGTCCTCTTCCTCTGCGTCCATAACGCCGGACGAAGTCTCGCCGCTCGCGTCCTCATGGATCACTACGCCCAGGGTCGAGTTCGCGTGGAATCGGCCGGTTCAGAACCGGGCGACGAACTCAACCCATCGATTCTGGCGATACTCGACGAACGCGGTCTGGACGCGACCAAGGAGTTCCCAAAACCACTCACTGATGCACTCGCTCGTGAAGCGGACGTCGTGGTGACGATGGGATGCGGTGACGTGTGCCCCGTGCATCCCGGCAAGAAGTACCTTGACTGGGATCTGGACGATCCGGCGGGCATGACGGTCGACGAGACGCGGCCCATCGTCGATGAGATCGACGCACGTGTGCAACGGCTGCTCGCGGACTTGGGCGTGCGAAATTGATCGCTCGTGCACCGACGGGCCGAACCATCCGTTCGCTTTCGTGATGAAGGCCCCTTACGCGATCCTCTAAAAACCTTGACCCTGCTCGGTGATCGTCAGCGCCGCCAGAAGAAGAGATGCGTCACGCCGCTCGGGCTCGGTATCGTCTCAAGAACGAAGCGATCGGTGAGTTCGTCGGGGCTGTTCCAGAGTCGCTCGCCGCGACCGAGTTCGACGGGCGCGACCGCGACGTGCATCTGGTCGATGAGGTCAGCGTCGAGGAACTCGCGCACCGTCGCGACGCCACCACCAATTCGCACGTCCTTACCGTCGGCCGCCTCGAACGCCCGCGCGAGTGCGTCCTTGGGCGACGCGTCCAGGAAATGAAAGGTCGTGTCGCCGAGCGCTATCGAAGGACGTAGATGATGCGTGAGTACGAACACGGGGGTGTGAAAGGGCGTGTCCTCGCCCCACCAGCCCCGCCAGTCGTAGTTCTCCCACGGCCCACGTTGGGGACCGAACTTGTTTCGTCCCATGATCTCGGCGCCGATGTTGCGGGTGAATTCTCGCGTGCAGTGGTCGTCCAAGCCGTACGTTCCACCGGGTTCGGTGCGATTCACCCAGTGCGCGGTCGCACCCGCCCACGCGAAGAGTTCCGCGGGATTCGCGTGACCGAAGGGGTGTTCGAGACTCTGTCCCTCACCGGACCCGAAGCCGTCGCTCGACACGATGAAATTGTGCACACGGACAACTTGGGTCATCTCGTACCTTTCAGATCGCGCGGCGTCGTCGCTCGACTCGCCCTCGGCGACGAGCCGACCACTCTCTCAAAAGCTTGGTCCACTAAACGCGACACCGGCCACGGAGTGGAGGTGATGGGATTCGAACCCACT
>Ga0116227_10010453_pt1 | contig 16205 bp, 15 predicted proteins | sample S1TSphgellanicum_FD_89693 | JGI IMG/M metagenome (GOLD analysis project Ga0116227, IMG submission 89693) | Host-associated microbial communities from peat moss isolated from Minnesota, USA - S1T2_Fb - Sphagnum magellanicum MG | ecosystem: Host-associated > Plants > Peat moss > Unclassified...
AATGTCCGTGGCCACGATACGGCTGCCGCCGGGAAGGGCGGCGCCGCCCAAGACGCGGGCCGCATACTGGCTCCAGCCGCCTGGCGCGGCGCCGAGATCGACGCAGCGCATGCCCGGCCGCAGCAGCCGCTCGCGGCGCTGGATCTCATCGAGCTTGAAGACGGCGCGCGAGCGCCAGCCCTCGGCTTTAGCGCGCTGCACGTACTCGTCGCCGGCATGCTCGGCCAGCCAGCGCGCGCTGCTCTTCGAACGCTTGGGCATCGCTTCCCCTGGGCGCGCCGCTTACTATGGCGCGTGGTGCTCACGGAAAAACAAAAGAAACACTTGCGGCGGCTCGCCCACCCCCTGAATCCAGTCGTCATGCTAGGGAATCAGGGTCTCACCGACGCGGTCGCGGCGGAACTCGAGCGGGCGCTCACCGACCATGAACTCGTGAAGGTGAGCGCGCGCATCGCAAGCCGCGACGACCGCAATGCCGCATTGATGGCCTTGTCGATGCGCACCGGGAGCGAACTCGTGCACCGCGTCGGTCACGTCGGGGTTTTCTACCGCGCGCGCAAACCCCTAGCGAAAATCATTATTCCAGACGAATAACACGGCCGCCAGGCAGGCCGCACCATAGAGGAGTGCCGAGACGCCGTGCCAGGCGCCGAAGGAGAGGCTCAAGACCGAACCCTGCGCGCGCGCCGCCGCGAGGACCGGCCGCAAGGCCCACTCGTTCAGCGCGAGCACGGCCGCCGCCGCATAGAGGAGCAAGGCCCGGGTCCGGCCCGGCAACAGCAGCTTGAGCACCGCGACGGCAACGCCGAGATACGTCTCGATGCTGAACAGGCGCCCCGCGAGCAGTCCGGCGAGATGCCGATCCGGCTGATCGTGAAACAGCACGGGAGCGACCCACAGCGCGACCGACCAGAGGCTGCCGGCCCATAGCACCAGCAGCACGCGCCACAGGCTCTGCACCTGTCTCACACGTATTTCACGGAGACGATCTCGTAGGTGCGCGTACCGCCGGGCGTGGTGACGTCGACGACGTCACCCTCGGACTTGCCGATCAGCGCGCGCGCGATCGGCGAGGACACCGAGAGCAGTCCTTGTTTGATGTCGGCTTCGTCGTCGCCGACGAGTTGATAGCGCACGGTGCTCGCCCCGTCCTGGTCCTCGAGCTCGATCGTCGCTCCGAATACGACCCGGCCGCTCACGGTGAGCCGCGTCACGTCGATGATCTCCGAGTTGGAGAGCCGGCTCTCGATGTCGTTGATGCGCCCCTCGATGAAGCTCTGCTGTTCGCGCGCCGCATGGTATTCGGCGTTTTCGCTGAGATCACCGTGCGCACGGGCCTCCGCGATCGCCTTGATCACGTTCGGCCGCGCCTCGCTCTTGAGCTTCTTCAACTCCGCGCGCAGCCGTTCGGCGCCGCGCAAAGTCATGGGTGTTCGCTTCACGTGAGCAATTCCTTGTGCAAATCCTGAAGACGGTTCACTTCGATGTCACCCAGATGATCCAGCGCGTCGCAGGTCGCCCGCGCCGCTGCCACGGTCGTGTAATAAGTCACCTTGCGGGCGACCGCCGCGCGGCGGATGGAGCGCGATTCACGCACCGCCTGCTTACCCTCTGTGGTGTTCACGATCAGCGCGACCTCGTCGTTCTTGATCATGTCGACCACGTGCGGGCGACCCTCGCGGACCTTGTTGACCCGTCGGCAGATGATGCCAGAGTCGCCCAAAATTTGCGCCGTGCCTCCGGTCGCGGAGATCTCGAAGCCGCGCTCGATCAACATGCGCGCGAGCGGCACCGCGGCGGGCTTGTCGCGGTCGCGCACGCTGATGAAGCACAGGCCCCGGGTCGGCAGCACCACGCCCGAAGCCGCCTGGGCTTTGGCGTAGGCCTCGCCGAAGCTGTGGCCGGTGCCCATCACCTCGCCGGTCGACTTCATTTCGGGACCCAGGATCGGATCGGCTTCGGGAAACTTGTTGAACGGGAACACCGCCTCCTTGACCGAGTAATAGGGCGGGATCCGCTCCACCGTCCGCCCCTGCGCTGCCAGCGTCCTGCCCGTCATGACCCGCGCGGCCACCTTGGCGAGCGGCACGCCGGTCGCCTTGGAGACGAACGGCACGGTGCGCGAGGCGCGCGGGTTGACCTCGAGGATGTAGATCACGCCGCTCTGGATGGCGAACTGGATGTTCATGAGTCCCACCACGTGCAGCGCCTTGGCGAGCTGCCGCGTCTGGACCCGCAGCTGGTCCTGAACCTCCCGGCTGAGCCCGTTGGGTGGCAGGGAGCAGCCTGAATCCCCCGAATGCACGCCGGCCTGCTCGATGTGCTCCATGATGCCGCCGATCAGGACGTCCTCCCCGTCGCTGACCGCGTCGACGTCGACCTCGACGGCGAGGTCGAGAAAGCGGTCGAGCAGCACGGGGCTGTCGTTCGACACCTTGACGGCGTCGGTCATGTACTGGCGCAGATCCTCCTCGTTGAACACGATTTCCATGGCCCTCCCGCCGAGCACGTAGCTCGGGCGCACGACCAGCGGGTAACCGACGTCGCGCGCCATCAGCACCGCCTGCTCCTCGGTGCGCGCGGTCGCGTTGGCCGGCTGTTTGAGTTTGAGCGCGGTGACGAGCCTCTGAAAGCGCTCCCGGTCCTCGGCGACGTCGATGCTGTCGGGCGTCGTGCCGATGATCGGGCCGCCCGCTGCAGCGATCGCGCGCGACAGCTTGAGCGGCGTCTGGCCGCCGAACTGCACGATCACGCCCTCGGGCTTTTCCTTCTCGATGATCTCCATGACGTCTTCGAACGTGAGCGGCTCGAAGTAGAGCCGGTCCGACGTGTCGTAATCGGTCGACACGGTCTCCGGATTGCAATTGACCATGATCGTTTCGAAGCCGTCCTCGCGCAGTGCCATCGCCGCGTGCACGCAGCAGTAATCGAACTCGATGCCCTGACCGATCCGGTTCGGGCCCCCGCCCAGGATCATGATCTTGCGGCGCTGGGTCGGCAGCGCCTCACAGTCGTCCTCGTAAGTCGAATACAGGTACGCGGTCGAGGTGGCGAATTCCGCTGCGCAGGTGTCGACGCGCTTGTACACCGGGTGCAGGCCGAGGTTGCGCCGGCACGCGCGCACCGTCGCAGCGTCGCGGCCCACCAGGGCCGCGATCCTGGAATCGGCGAAACCCTTGCGCTTGAGTGCGCGCAGCCGCGCATGATCGAGGCTCTCGAACCCGCCCTTGCGCAGCACCGCCTCCTCACGCAGCAGATCCTCGATCTGCGCGAGGAACCAGGGATCGATCCGGGTCGCCTCGAACACGCGCTGCCGCGTCCAGCCTGCGCGGAATGCGTCGGCGACGTACAGGATGCGGTTGGGGCCGGGCCAGAGCAGCTCGTACTCGAGCGTGTTCGCGGCCTCCTCCGAGAGCGGCAGCGGCAGCTGCTCGTCGAAGCCGTCGAGTCCGGTCTCGAGGCTGCGCAGCGCCTTCTGCAGGGATTCCTGGAAGGTGCGGCCGATCGCCATCGCCTCCCCGACCGATTTCATCTGCGTGGTCATGCGCGTGTTCGCGCCGGGAAACTTCTCGAACGTGAACCGCGGCAGCTTGGTGACGACGTAGTCGATCGAGGGTTCGAACGCCGCCGGGGTGGCGCCCCCCGTGATGTCGTTGTTGAGCTCGTCGAGCGTATAGCCGACGGCGAGCTTGGCGGCGACCTTCGCGATCGGGAAACCGGTCGCCTTGGAGGCGAGCGCGGAGGAGCGCGAGACGCGCGGATTCATTTCGATGACGAATACCCGGCCGTCCTCGGGATTGACGGCGAATTGCACGTTCGATCCGCCGGTGTCGACCCCGATCTTGCGCAGCACCGCGATCGAAGCGTCGCGCAGGCGCTGATATTCCTTGTCCGTGAGGGTCTGTGCCGGCGCCACCGTGATCGAGTCGCCCGTATGCACGCCCATCGGATCCAGATTCTCGATCGAGCAGACGATGATGCAGTTGTCGTTGCGGTCGCGCACGACCTCCATCTCGAATTCCTTCCAGCCGAGCACCGACTCCTCGAGCAGGACCTCGTTGGTCGGCGAGGCATCGAGCCCGCGCGCGACGATGGTCTCGAACTCCTCGCGGTTGTAGGCGATGCCGCCGCCGCTGCCGCCCAGCGTGAACGACGGGCGGATCACGGTCGGGAAGCCGATTTCGGACTGGACCGCGAGCGCCTCCTCCATGCTGTGCGCAATGCGCGCGCGGGCGGTCGCGAGGCCGATGTCCGCCATTGCGCGGCGGAACAATTCCCGATCCTCCGCCATGTCGATCGCGCGCTTCGATGCCCCGATCATCTCGACTCCGAATTTCTCGAGCACCCCCTCCCGCGCGAGATCGAGCGCGGTGTTCAAGGCGGTCTGGCCGCCCATGGTCGGAAGCAGGGCGTCCGGCCGTTCCTTCTCGATGATCCGGGCGACGGTGCGCCAGTTGATGGGCTCGATGTACACCGCATCGGCGGTGTCCGGATCGGTCATGATCGTGGCCGGATTCGAATTCACGAGAATGACGCGGTAACCCTCCTCGCGCAGCGCCTTGCACGCCTGGGCTCCCGAATAATCGAACTCGCAGGCCTGACCGATGATGATGGGTCCGGCGCCAATGATCAGGACGCTTTCGATGTCGGCGCGTTTCGGCACGAGGGATCGGGCTCCTCAGCTCTCGGCGGACTGATGCTTGAGAGGCACGCGGTCGCGCACACCGCCTTCGGACCGCTTCACCATCAGGTACATGAAGTGATCGAACAGCAGGCGCAGATCCTGGGGCCCGGGACTGGCCTCGGGATGGCCCTGGAAACTGAACGCCGGCCGGTCGGTGCGCGCGACGCCCTGCAGCGACCCGTCGAACAGGGAGCGGTGCGTCGGGCGCAGTGTCGCCGGGAGCGTCGCTTCGTCGACCGCGAAACCATGATTCTGGCTCGTGATGAACACGCGCCCGGTATCGAGTTCGAGCACCGGGTGATTGGCACCGTGGTGACCGAATTTCATCTTGACCGTGCGGGCGCCGCTCGCGAGGCCGAGCAGCTGATGTCCGAGGCAGATCCCGAAGATCGGCAGCTCGGTCTCGAGAAACTTGGTCGTCGCGGCGATCGCATAATCGCACGGCTCCGGATCTCCGGGGCCGTTGGCCAGGAAGATACCGTCGGGATTCATCGCAAACACCTGATCGGCGGGCGTTTGCGCGGGCACCACGGTGATCCGGCAGCCATGTTCGGCCAGCAGACGCAAAATGTTGCGCTTGATCCCGAAGTCGTAGGCGACGACGTGCAGCCGGCTTTGCGGCCGCGGCGCTTTGTGGGTCACGTTCCACACGGCGCCATCGTTCCACTGATAGATGCGCTTGGTGGACACGGCCTTCGCGAGGTCCATGCCCTTCAAGCCGGGGAACTTCCGGGCGGCGCGCACCGCGTCCGACTCGTCGATGTCCTCGCCGGTCATGATGCAACCGGACTGCGCGCCTTTATCGCGCAGCAGCCGCGTGAGCTTGCGCGTGTCGATCTCGGCGATCGCCACGACCTTGCTGCGCACGAGAAAGCTCTGCAGCGACTCGGTCGCGCGCCAGCTGGAATGCAGCACGGGCAGATCCCGGATCACGAGGCCGGCCGCGTAGACGCCGGGGGCTTCGAGGTCCTCGGGCGTCGCGCCGGTGTTGCCCACGTGTGGATAGGTCAAGGTCACGATCTGGCGGCAATACGAAGGATCCGTGAGGATCTCCTGATAGCCCGTCATCGCCGTATTGAAGACCACCTCACCCGACGTGTTTCCCTTTGCGCCCACAGAGAGGCCTCGAAACACGGTGCCATCCTCGAGAGCTAGCACGGCAGGTGTCGACACTCCGGTTCCTCGCTTTGCGCCACGCTGCGTTCCGCAGATGCGCAAAGCGGGAGGCGCTCGGATGAACGGCCTCCCGCTTGATGGTGTGAATGAGCAGTCAGTTTCCGGGCGCGAATATTAACGATGCAGGCGCTGGCTGTCTACGCCCGCGCGCTCAAAGTCCGAGAACGTCGGCCATGCCATACAGGCCGGGCGGCCTGCCGATCAACCACTCGGCCGCCCGCAATGCGCCGCGCGCAAACGCCTGCCGATCGGTCGCCTTGTGGGTGATCTCGATGCGTTCGCCGTCCGCGGCGAGCAGCACCGTGTGTTCGCCGACGATGTCGCCGGCGCGCAGCACTGCGAAGCCCACGCTGCCGGGCACCCGCGGACCCGGAGTTCCCATGCGGTCGAACGTGCTCACGTCGGCGAGCGCGCCGCCGCGCGCGGCGGCGACCGCCTCTCCGAGCGCGAGCGCGGTGCCGGATGGTGCGTCGCGTTTCATGCGGTGGTGTGCCTCGAGGATGTCGATATCCCAATCGGCGAGGCTGCGCGCCGCCAGCGCCGCGAGCTTTGCAACCACACTCACCCCGGCGCTCGTGTTCGGAGCGATCAGCACGGCGACGCGCGCCGCCGCCGCCTCGAGCAGCGCGCGCGCGGCCGAATCGAAGCCCGTGGTTCCGACCAGGATCGGGACGCCCGCGGCGGCGCAGTCGCGCGCATGTGCACCGACGGCTGCCGCCACGCTGAAATCAAGGGCGACGGCCGCGGTTTGCAGCGCCAGGGCGGCATCGCTGGCGACGGTCACACCGGTGTGGCCGTCGGGGGCGCCTGCGTCCTGACCGAGGGCCGCGCTGGCCGGGGACGCAATCGCCCCGCAGAGCGCGAAACGCGAGGTGTCCTGCAGCGCCCGCAGCAGTGACTGGCCCATCCGCCCGGTCACGCCGTAGATCAGGATCGGGTGCATGGGGATCCTGGACGCGCGGCCCTAATCGACCGCGCCGGTGAAGAATTTCTTCACACCCTCGAAGAAGCTTTTCTCGCGCGGTTTGTGGCTGCCCTGCTGCAGGGAAGCCTCGAACTTGCGCAACAGGTCCTTCTGTTCGCTGCCGAGACCGACCGGCGTCTCGACCACGACCCGGCAATAAAGGTCCCCGGCCGCGCCGCCACGAACCGGCACGACACCTTTCTCGCGCACTCGGAACACCCGGCCGGACTGGGTCTCCGGCGGAATCTTCAGCACCACTTCGCCGTCGAGCGTGGGCACCTCGACCGAGCCGCCGAGCGCGGCGATCGTGAAGCTGATCGGCACCTCACAGGAAAGATTGCTGCCCTCCCGTTCGAAAATCGCATGCTCGCGCACCCGGATCTCGACATACAGATCGCCGGCCGGCCCGCCGCTGCGGCCCGCCTCCCCCTCCCCGCTCAGTCGGATGCGGTCGCCGTTATCGACGCCGGCCGGCACCGTGACCGCGAGCGCCTTCTCCTGACGCACGCGCCCCTGCCCGAAACAGGTGTCGCAGGGATTGGTGACGATTTTGCCGCGGCCCTTGCAGCGCGGGCAGGGCTGTTGAATGGTGAAAATCGACTGCTGCACGCGGACCTGGCCGTGGCCGTGGCAGGTGTCGCAGGTCTTGGGTGTCGAGCCCTTGGCGGCGCCGGTACCGGCGCAAGTCTTGCACTCGGCGAGCGAGGGGATGCGGATCTCGGTTTCGGTGCCGAACACCGCCTGCTCGAGGTCGAGCTCCAATTCGTAGCGCAGATCCGCGCCGCGAAACACCTGTGAGCGGCTGCGCTGACCGCCCGAGAAGATGTCCCCGAACATCTCGCCGAAGATATCGCCGAACGCCTCGCCTGCGCTGAAACCGCCGGCACGGCCGCCTTGCAAGCCTTCGAATCCGAACTGATCGTAAGCCGCCCGCTTCTGGGCGTTGGTGAGGACCTCGTAGGCCTCCTTGGCTTCCTTGAACTTGTGTTCCGCCTCCGGATCGTTTGGATTGCGATCCGGATGAAATTTCATCGCCAGGCGCCGATACGCCTTTTTGATGTCGGCCTCGCTGGCGCTTTTCGGAAGGTCGAGGACCTTGTAGTAATCCTGTTTCGCCATTCAGTCACCCACAAGAACGGCGCCGCCGGGCCTTGCGCGAGGCTACCGGCGGGCCGTCTCGATTGATCGTCCCTACTACTGTCTATCGGCCCGTGCGGCACATGCCGCCGCCGGCCATGCGGGCCGGGGCGGCACCGTCGTCAGGCCTTCTTCCGGTCGCTTTCCTTCACTTCCTCGAACTCGGCGTCGAGCACGTCGTCCTTCTGCGCACCCGCGCCGGCACTGCCGCCGCCCGGGCCTTGGGCAGTGGCGCCCGCCGCCGTCTGCTCATAGGTCTTCTGCAGCAGCGTCGTCGAGGCCTGTTCGAGGGCGGCCGTCTTGGTTTCGATGTCCTCGCGATCGTCGCCGGCCATCGCCGCGCGCACCGACGCGACCGCCTCGGTCGCGGCGCGCTTCTCATCGTCCGACAGCTTGTCGCCGAGATCCTTGATCGCCTTCTCGACCGTGTGCACGGTGGCGTCGGCCTTGTTGCGGGCGACCACGAGGTCGCGGAATTTCTTGTCCTCCTCGGCATGCGCCTCGGCATCGGCCACCATGCGCTTGATCTCGGCCTCCGACAGACCGCTCGACGCCTTGATCACGATGCGCTGTTCCTTGCCGGTCTTCACGTCCTTCGCGGAAACGTTGAGGATGCCGTTCGCGTCGATGTCGAAGGCGACCTCGATCTGCGGCATGCCGCGCGGCGCCGGCGGGATGTCGGTGAGGTCGAAGCGACCGAGCGACTTGTTGTCCTGGGCGCGGTCGCGTTCACCCTGCAGCACGTGAATCGTGACGCCGGTCTGGTTGTCATCCGCGGTCGAGAAGGTCTGCGACGCCTTGGTGGGAATGGTCGTGTTCTTGTCGATGACCTTGGTCATGACGCCGCCGAGCGTCTCGATCCCGAGCGACAGAGGCGTCACGTCGAGCAGCAGCACGTCCTTCACGTCGCCGGCGAGCACGCCGCCCTGGATGGCCGCACCGACCGCGACCGCCTCATCGGGGTTCACGTCCTTGCGCGGCTCCTTGCCGAAGAAGTCCTTCACCGCCTTCTGCACGAGCGGCATGCGCGTTTGGCCGCCGACGAGAATGACTTCGGAGACGTCCGCCATCGACAGGCCCGCATCTTTCAGTGCGATCCGGCAGGGCTCGATGGTCCTTTGCACGAGATCCTCGACCAGCGACTCGAGCTTGGCCCGCGTCAGTTTCATGTTGAGGTGTTTCGGACCGGCCGCATCCGCCGTGATGTAGGGCAGATTGATCTCGGTCTGCTGGCTCGAGGACAGCTCGATCTTGGCCTTCTCGGCCGCCTCTTTGAGCCGCTGCATGGCGAGCGGGTCCTTGCGCACGTCGATCCCGCTCTCCTTCTTGAACTCGTCGGCGAGGTAGTTGATCACGCGCAGGTCGAAGTCTTCGCCGCCCAAGAACGTGTCGCCGTTCGTCGACAACACCTCGAACTGGCGCTCTCCATCCACCTCCGCGATCTCGATGACCGAAATGTCGAACGTGCCGCCGCCCAAATCGTACACGGCGATCTTGCGATCGCCGCCGTCCTTGTCGAGGCCGTAGGCGAGCGCCGCGGCGGTCGGCTCGTTGATGATGCGCTTGACGTTCAAGCCCGCGATGCGGCCGGCATCCTTGGTCGCCTGGCGCTGCGAATCATTGAAGTAGGCCGGCACCGTGATGACCGCGTCGGTGACGGCTTCGCCGAGATAGTCTTCGGCGGTCTTCTTCATCTTCATGAGCACGCGCGCGGATACCTCCTGCGGCGCCATCTTCTTGCCCTGCACTTCGACCCAGGCGTCGCCGTTGTCGGCCTTGGCGACCTTGTAGGACACCATGCTGATGTCCTTCTTGACCACGTCGTCGGTGAACTTACGCCCGATCAGGCGCTTGACCGCCGCCACGGTATTCGCAGGATTGGTGACGGCCTGGCGCTTCGCCGATTGGCCGACCAGGACCTCGCCGTCCTTCGTGAAGGCAACGATCGACGGGGTCGTGCGGTCGCCCTCGCTGTTCTCGATCACCTTGGGCTTGCCACCCTCCATGATTGCGACGCAGGAATTCGTCGTACCCAAATCGATGCCTATCATCTTGCCCATGATTGAACCCTCTCAATGCTGTAATCCGTGACCGCTACCTGGGGTACGCCCCGCCCGATTTCAATCGATTCCGCCAACTCATTCCGGATCACTTCGCCCCCGGCCCGTTCGCCGGGGCTCAATTCGCCGCATCTGCCGGCGCCTTGCTCACGATCACGCGGGCCGGGCGCAGCAGACGCCCGTTCAGGGAGTAGCCCTTCTGGATCACGGAGAGCACCTGGTTCGGCGCCACGTCCCGGCTCTCCTGGGCCACCATGGCCTCGTGCCATTCCGGATCGAACGCCTGGCCGACCGGATCGAGGATTTTGATGCCGGCCTTGTCGAAGGCCTTGTAGAGCTGGCGCAACGTGGCCTGCGCCCCTTCCAACAGGGCGGGACCCGGGTTCGCCGAGCCGGCCTGGATGCCGGCTTCGAGCGCGTCGCCGACCGTCACGAGTTCCTGAGCGAAGCGTTCGACGGCGTATTTGCGCGCATTCTCGAGTTCGCGCTCGGAGCGCTTGCGGAAATTCTCGAGTTCAGCGACCGCGCGCAGGTAACTGGCCCAGTGCTCCTGCGCCTTGGCTTCGGCCGCGGCGAGTGCCGCGGCAGAGTCGTTGGCTCCGGCCGCGGGCGCACCGTCCTCGGGGCCGGCCTGACGGTCGGCATGGTTGGTTTCATTCACGGTGGCACCATCCTCAAAAAAAGCGGCGGATCGCGGCTGCGACCCGCTCGCTTGATTCGTGGGGGCTATTTGCGGGCGTTCAAGGCCGAGCCGAGCAGTTTCGCCGTGAGGTCCACGATCGGGATGACGCGCTCGTAGGCCATGCGCGTCGGCCCGATGATGCCGAGCACCCCGACCACTTGATTGTCGCGCATATAGGGCGCGGTCACGACGCTGACGGCGTCGAGGATGCGGTAGCCCGACTCCTGCCCGATGAAGATTTGGATGCCGTCGGCCCGCAGACAACTGTCGAGCAGCCGGAGCATGTCGTGCTTCTCGTTGAAGGCTTCAAACAGACGCCGCAGGCGCCCGACGTTCGAGAGTTCGGCAAAGCCCATGAGGTTGGTCTCGCCGGCGATCACGTACTCGACACGTTCGTCGGGTTTCCGGTCGAAGACTTTCTGCGCCACCTGGATCGCGTCGAGCACGATCTGGTTCATGCCCTGGCGGGTGTCCTCGAGCTGCGTCACGAGCAGTGCGCGCACGTCCGGCAGCGAGCGGCCCGCGAAGGCCTCGTTCAGATAATTCGCAGCGCGGCGCAACTCGTCGGGCGAGTAATGCCGATCGAGCTGCACGACCCGGTTCTGCACCTCGCTGTTGCTGAGCACCAGGATCGCGAGCGCGCGGTTCTCCGACAGGGCGATGAACTCGATCTGCGTGAGGGCGATGTGGTTCGGGTTCGGCAGCGTGACGAGACCCGCCATCTGGGTGACGCTCGACAGCATCTGGGAGGCGGTCTCCACCAGCGCCCGGCCGTTGGCCCCGTCGCTCGCCAGCCGGCGCTCGATGTGCTCGATCTCCTCGTTCTGCAGCGGCTTCAGCGTGAGCAGCGTATCGACGAAGAACCGGTAGCCCTTGTCGGTCGGGACGCGCCCGGCCGAGGTATGCGGCGAGGCCACAAAGCCCAGCGCCTCGAGGTCGGCCATGACGTTGCGGATCGTGGCCGACGACAAGCTCAGGCCGGAGTCCCGCGACAGCGTGCGCGAGCCGACGGGCTGGCCGTCCCGGATGTAGTTTTCGATCAGCGCCTTGAGCAGCAGCTGAGCGCGTTCGGTCAAGGATTCTTCGCTGGCGGCGGTGGGTGGACGGTCCATGGTACGAGGTCGAACCTACCTAGCCGATCCCTCTGAAGTCAAGAGCGTGACCGACACATTCCGCCGTGCTACAAGGAATCTCGCCCATGCCTCACCCCTTCAAGTCCATCGCTCTCGTCGGCAACGCCAAGGACAGGCGCGTTTCCGAGTACATGCTGAGCCTGGCGGCACATTTGCATTCCCGGGGGCTGCGTCCGCTGGTCGACGTGCGCAACACGCTCACGTTTCCGAAGGGCAGCGTGGTGCGCTGTCCGGACTCGGCCTTTGCGACTCGTGCCGACCTGCTCATCTCGGTCGGCGGCGACGGTACGCTGCTGTATGCGGCCAGTCTGGTGGCGGGGGCGGCCGTGCCGCTGATCGGGATCAACCGCGGGCGACTCGGATTCCTGACCGACGTGAGCCCGAACTCCATGCTCGAGGACGTGGACACCGTGCTCGCCGGCCGGTATGCGGAAGACCGCCGCTCGCTGCTCGCTGCGCGCCTGGAGCGCTACGGCGCCCCCACCGTGCGCGCGCTCGCGCTCAACGACGTCGTGGTGAACAAGTTTGAGACCGGCCGTATGCTGGATTTCGAGACCTCGATCAACGGGCATTTCGTGAATTCGCACGGTGGCGACGGGATCGTGATCGCGACCGCCACGGGCTCGACGGCCTACGCGCTCTCCTGCGGCGGTCCGATCGTCGAGCCGGATCTCGACGTCTGGGTCATGGCGCCGATCAGTCCGCACACGCTGAGCGACCGCCCGATCGTCGTGCGGGGGGGCAGCCGGATCGAGTTGCACATGTCGGACCGGCTCGAATCCCGGGCCCAGGTGACGTGTGACGGCGCCGCGCTCGGCGATCTCAAGCAGGGGGACCGGCTCTACGTGGAAGGCTCCGGCGCCCAGATCACGCTGCTGCACCCGCCCGGCTACGACTACTACAAGCTGCTGCGGTCGAAGCTGCACTGGGGCCGCGCCGGATTCCACGTCGACCAGGCCGGCGGCGGCGAGCCGCCCGGGTAAGGCACGGTGCTCACCCATCTGCAGCTGCGCGACTTCGTGATCGTCGACGCCGCCGAGCTTGCCTTTGGGCCCGGACTCACGGCCCTGACCGGCGAGACCGGCGCCGGCAAATCGCTCGTGGTCGACGCGCTGTCGATGCTCGCGGGAGGCCGGACGGGCGGCGACGTCGTGCGCCAGGGCGCCGAGCGGGCCGAGGCCACTGCCGGATTCGCCTCCTTGCCGGCCGCCGCCGTCGCGTGGCTGCGCGAACAGGCGATCGATCACGACGGCGAAGTGCTCCTGCGCCGCATCGTCGGCGCGGACGGACGCTCGCGCTCCTACGTGAACGGTCAGCTCGTGCCGCTGCAGTCGCTGCGGGAATTCGCCGAATCGTTGATCGAGATTCACGGACAGCAGGAGTTCCAGCATCTCGTGAAGCGCGAGGCGCAGCGGACACTGCTCGACGAGCACGGCAGCCCGCCGCAACTGCTTGCCGCGGTCGCAGATCTCTACGAGCGCCAGCGCGCCTGTCGTGCCCGCGTGGAGGCGCTGCGCGCCGCGGCCGAGAACCGCGAGTCGCGCCTCGAGCTGCTGCGCTACCAGCTCGGCGAACTCGAGGACGTCACCTCGGTCGCCGCGCTCGAGACCCTGCTGATCGAGCGCAAGCGCATTGCCGGACGCGGCCGGCTCGCCGCCTGCGCGCAGGCGGCGCTCACGGCGATTTACGAGGCCGACGAGGGCAGCGCCCAGGACATGATCGGCAAGGGGCAGGCGGCGCTGCGGCTGCCCGCCGAGGCGGATCCGAGCTTGAGCCGCGCAGGTGCGGCGCTCGCCGAGGCTGCCGTGCAGCTGCGCGAGGCCACCGACATCCTGCGCGATTTCCTCGACGCGCTCGACGTCGATCCGGCACGCCAGGAGGAGATCGAGCAGCGCGCCGCCACGCTCGAGGCGCTCGCGCGCAAACACAAGGTCGCGCTGCTCGAGCTGCCCGAACAGCGCCGGCGCCTCGAGGCCGAGTTACACGCCCTGGAAACCGCGGCCGTGGACGCCGATGCACTCGGCGCCGAACTCGCGCAGCTCGCGGCGCAGTACCGGCAGGCTGCGGGGGAGCTCACGGCGGCACGCCGCGCCGGCGCCGACGAGCTGTCCGTACAGATCACCGCCCTCATGCAGACGCTCGGCATGCGCGGCGGACGTTTCGCGGTGGAACTCGCCACCGATGCCGACGGCTTTGGGCCGCACGGCAGCGATAGCGTTGAGTTTCTCGTCAGTGCCAATCCGGGGCAGACGCCGAAGAGCCTCGCGAAGGTCGCTTCGGGTGGCGAACTCGCGCGCATCAGCCTCGCGGTGCAGGTTGCGGCCGCCGCCAAGACGTCGGCCTTGTGCAGGGTGTTCGACGAGGTCGACGCCGGCATCGGCGGCGCCATCGCTGAAATCGTCGGGCGCCGGCTGCGCGCGCTCGGTGCGCGCGGCCAGGTGCTTTGCGTGACTCACCTTCCCCAGGTCGCTGCCCAGGCGCACCGCCAGATTCGCGTGCGCAAATCGACCGACGGCCGCAGTACGCGCATGAGCATCGCGACGCTACGGCAAGAGGATCGCATCGACGAGATCGCCCGCATGCTGGGCGGCGTCGACATCACGGCCCGGGCGCGGGCCCATGCGCGCGAAATGCTGTCGGCCGCCGACGGCGCCGGCCAGGGCGCGCCGGACGCGCACGAACATTCACCGGAATCGCACGAGAGCCCGCCCGGAAAAAACCCCGGAAAATCCCCCGGAAAATCCAGAGGCTCGCGGCCGGCGATTACTTGACGCGCTTCTGCGACGGACAGTTCTGCTTGCGGCAGTGTCCGTAGAGGATCAGCGCATGATCACTGATCTCGAACCCGAGGCGCTTGGCGACGGCGTGTTGGCGCTCCTCGATGCCGCCGTCCATGAACTCCTCGACGCGGCCGCAGTCGACACAGACGATATGATCATGGTGCGCGCCCTGATTCAGTTCGAACACGGCCATGCCACCCTCGAAGTGGTGCCGGGTGACCAGGCCAGCGGCCTCGAACTGAGTGAGCACGCGATACACCGTGGCGAGGCCGATGTCCTCGTTGGAGACGAGCAGCTTCTTGTAGATGTCCTCGGCACTCATGTGCCGGGCCGAGCCGTCGGCGAGGATGTCGAGGATCTTGAGACGCGGCAGCGTGACTTTGAGACCCGCGTTGCGTAAGTCCGTGCTTTCGGCGCTGGTCGAGGGTTTCGGGCGCTGCGACATGCTGTTGCATCCGGTATGATACGGCCGATTATCAATCATTTAATGGCTGCGCACCACTTTGATCAAGACTTTTGCTGCCGTCGTCCTCGCCATGGGGTGCGCACTGTCGAGTTCGGCCTGCGTGTATCGGATCAACATCCAGCAGGGTAATTTCCTCGACCAGTCGGCAGTCGACCAGGTCAAGGACGGCATGACGCGCAGCCAGGTGCGTTATCTGCTCGGAACGCCCATGGTGGCCGACAGCTTCGACAAGGAACGTTGGGATTACATCTATTACCTGAAGAAGGGCCGGTCGGGGCACGTCGATTCGCGCCGCGTGACCGTGTATTTCGACGGCGACAAGGTCGCGAAGCTCGACAAGCCGACCGACGCGGAAGCTGCGGCACAGGCCGCTTCGGCCGCCGAGATCAAGAACGGTCGGACTTACTGAGGGGCGCGCCCGCGAGCTGTCGGACTTATTGAGGGGCGCGCCCGCGAGCTGAGGGGGCGCGCTCGCGAGCTCCGCCCCGCGCCCTGTTGCGACGCGCGCTCTTCGGATCGATGCAGAGCGGCCGGTAGAGTTCGATGCGGTCGCCGTCCACGAGCGGCTGGGTCCGCGCCACCACGCGCCCGAAGATGCCGACACCGCTGCGTCCGAGATCGATGCCGGCGAAGCGCGGATCGGCCGCCGCCCATAGCAGCGCGTCGGCGACGGTCGCCGCCCCGGACAAGCGGCAGGCCGCGACGATTGAGCGCTCTGCCTCGGCGTAGGCGATCTCGATCGACAGGGCTGCGGGCGCCGTCCCGCCGCTCATTTGGATTTCCGGCGCAATTCGCAGCGCTCGAGGCCGGCGAGGGATGGCGGCACCCGCAGGGAGGCGTGCCGCCCACGAGCGCCATTTCTCGGTGTTTGCGCAGATGTCATGGCAGCGGTCTTCGGTCGCCTGTATGGATGTCCAGTCTCTCTGCAGGAGGTCAAGCGTAGATCTTGCGGGCGCGCAGCACGAAGGCGTCGACGATGCTGCCGCAGAGTGCCTCGAAAACCGCGTTGAAGGCCATTGCCGTCAGTGAATTCTTGAACTCGAAATCGATGCGAAAACTGACCTTCGAGCCGCGCCCGCCGATGGATTCGAAGTGCCACTGACCCGTGAGGCTTCGAAACGGC